>Ga0208764_10000403_pt1 | contig 27627 bp, 26 predicted proteins | sample ETNtaG_18_FD_185762 | JGI IMG/M metagenome (GOLD analysis project Ga0208764, IMG submission 185762) | Marine microbial and viral communities from oxygen minimum zone, Eastern Pacific Ocean - ETNP201302SV91 (SPAdes) (version 2) | ecosystem: Environmental > Aquatic > Marine > Oceanic ... | reverse complement strand
GTTCAACGTGTGCACCGTCTCGTTGCCCTCAGTGGTCCTATACCTCATGCGCAGACGATTGGCCTGGTAGTCGGTACAGTTCGAGCACGAGACGACCTCCTTGTAGTCCCCAGCTCCGGGCAACCACGCCTCGAGGTCGTACTTCCTCGCCGCCACTGTGCCCATATCACCTGTGCAGATGTTCACAACTCTGTAATGCAGTCCAAGACTGTCCCACAGATCCACTGCATTCCCCAACAGTTCCTCGTGGTGGCCCCAAGAGTCGTCCGGATGGCAGATTACAATCTGCTCTACTTTGGTGAACTGGTGAACTCTCCATATACCGCGGTCAGACAACCCGTGCGCACCAACTTCGCGACGGAAACACGCTGAGATTCCGACCAATCTTATCGGCAGTTCGCTGGGCTCGATTATCTCGTCCATCCGCATTGCAGTGAGAGGATGCTCACTGGTAGCGATGAGGTAGTAATTGTCTGGTTCTATGCCGTACATCACAGTCTCAAAATCTGCTAGGTCGGTGACACCTTCGTAGGCGTCCCGATTCATCATCAGAGGAGGTTGTACGAGTGTGTAGTCCCTACTTATCAAGAAATCAGCGCCGTACTGCTGTAGTGCCATCTCTAGTCTAGCTAAGTCGCCCTGCATGAAGTAGAAGCGGCTGCCAGCGACTTTGGCTCCACGCGCTTGGTCAACCCAACCGTTCATCTCAATCAGATCATTGTGGTTACGCGGCTTGAAACTCAGTTCGACCTTCTCGCCGTGCATACTGTGCAGGGTGTTTTTCTGGTCGTCCTCACCTATTGGCACCTCAGCGTGCAGGATGTTGGGAATTCTCATCCTCAAGGCGTCGCGCTGCGCTAGGCACTCGTCTGAATGCTCCGCCAACTTGTCAATCTGAGCGCCAATGTCGGCTACTTCGGTCAGTATCGCATCAGCAGCCGACGAATCACCCGATTTCTTTGCCTCAGCGATGCCCCTAGCAGCTTCGTTGCGGGCCTTTCTGAGTTGGTCAGCATCATACCTAGCCTTGCGCCATTCCTCATCGAGGCGAATGACCTCGTCAATGCTCTCGTGCGTCAAGCCACGTCTGTCATGGTCAGCCCTGATGACGTCAGAATGCTCTCTGAACATACTGATGTCTAGCATTGCGACCAGCCCCTAGGGCTGGTCAGCGACCCTTCAACCAATCGGCCGTTGAACTCACAGGAACGAGATGTCTTGCCATAGGGCGGCTGGGCCGACCGCAATAGCTCCCGATATCAGGTAGCCGAGGATGCTGCCGCCGTTGAGTAGCGGCAGTCCGGCCTGTGCCTCGCCCCGGGCGACCTGAGTCATCAGTGCCACATAGCCGCACAGACCCCCGAACAGTGTACCTAGACCGACAGCGAGAGGGCCCGCGTGCATGGTACCGAAGATTGTCCCGATTTCGGGTCCCCATTCAGGTAGGAAGGATACAGATGAGATTACCAGCATTCCCGGGAATATGACATCGCCCAAACCCATGAACAGGGCATCCCTGCCACCGCTCTTCGGCTTGATGTGAGGGGCTGGGTCATCCCAATCCATTTCCTCAGGCGTCTCACTACGCATCACTTGATCATCTTCCTCAATGAAGGAATAACCCCTCCCCTTAGGGGCGACCAACAGCACTGGGAGTTTGTTCTTGATCATCGTGTCAGCCAGTTCGAGCATGTGCTTGCTGCTGTTGACTGCCCAGTGGTCGTATACCGCCGCAGCGAGCATGAACGCGATGATGAGTACGGGAACAAATGAAACCCCAATCAACGTGATGACTCCGGCACCGACGAGTACCCCGACGGTGTTGACTACATACCACTCTGGATATTTTACCAATATCGCCATTAGAGATATGCAAATTGCTATTGAAGAACCTAAGATTAGATCGTTAGATGAGATTCCTAGTATGTTGAATAACAACCATACGTATGGCATCACGATGTAGAAGAGACTCATTCCTAAAGCTAACATCACAATAGCTTTGATTGCGAAATCTAGGCCCTTTCGCGCCAACCAGATAATTAGCACTGTGAAAATCATGATGAATAACAGTTCCAAGGCGATATAGCCGCCTTTGGACGCACCCTCGCCTCCGAAGGCTCTGACTTCGTCAACATTGTAAATCGGCTGGATGCTGAGGCCCAACAGAATCGTACCGACGAACATGCCCCCCATGCTCAACATAGAGGCCCACTGCTGACGCATTACCTCTAGCACGTTGGCAGGCTCGCTTCCGTCCATGCTCCCACGAACTTCAAGGGCCATATCACCTTGACCCGTTCGCGCCCGGGCGATACTTGGGAGTGGGGAATTCGAATGAGCGTTCGAGACTGGCTCGACGAACGGATGTCGATGGGCGTTAAACTGGGCTTGGAGAACTGCGCGACACTACTCTCCAGACTGGGAAATCCACATCTCGATTTTCCTTCCATCCACGTTGCTGGCAGCAACGGAAAAGGCTCTGTTTGCGTCCAGCTTTCTGCCGCAGCCTGTGCCAGTGGCCTCACTACTGGACTGTTCACCTCACCTCATCTGGTGACCGTCGAGGAGAGAATCAGAATCAACGGCAGACCGATTTCAACTGAGACATTCGACAGATTGCTCGGTTCGGTTAGGGATGCTGCCGAGATAGAGCCGGAGTGCAGCCCGACCTATTTCGAGACAACCTTCCTTGTTGCAATGCTCGCCTTTAGCGAGGCCGATGTCGAGCGAGGCATCATCGAGACCGGGTTGGGAGGACGGCTCGATGCGACTAGGCTGGTCAAGGCCGATCTTTGCATCCTGACCACTATCTCGAAGGAGCACAGCGAGTTTCTAGGCGAAACTCTGGCCGAGATAGCTACCGAGAAGGCGGCCATACACCGGCCCGGAGTTCCCCTCATAGCACTGCAGCACGACGACTCACTGGTCAGGCGAGTCATCGAGCAGACAGCAGGGGACGACTTGTCTTGGTTGCCCAGTTCCCATATCGGTTCGACGTGGTCGAGTCACACCCAAATGATCGAGGCCGCTGCCAAGTATTTGGGGTGGGAGGCCCCAACGGAAGACTGCGTCTGGCCCGGTCGTTCGGAGGGTTATGGTGAGAACTGGATCGACGGCGTGGTGACCCGGCTGAGCGCTGCTCACAACGCTGAGAGCCTCGCGAACGACCTCGCAGAGGTACTCAGTCCCAGTGTGGTCCTTCTTGGCATGAGCCAGAAGACCGACCTTAGGACCACGCTGGAACCGGTCGTTGCCGAGATTTGCAAGGACGACAAGTTCCCGCAAATCGTCTTCACTGAACCGACGAGCGGCAGGAACCCCGCTGTCAGCGTCGAAGAAATGTCTGCAATGATGGAGGACATGGAGGCGGGACACATTCTCAAAGCAGTGGAGAGAGACCCAGGGAAGGCCTTCGAGATGGCAGGGGCAATGGCGAGGGAACTCAAGTGCGAACTGCTAGTCATTGGAAGCGTCTACCTCATCGGAGACCTTCTCGGATACGTGGTCGATAGGGACGGATTGGACCTCTGGAACGAGTTGACTGCCCACTAAGAACCCAAGTATGATGACTTGCTGAGATGCTCGCATCACATGTCCGAGGATAAGGAAGACAAGGTCGAAGTCAGGGTCGTAGTGGAGTCGAAGGACTCTGCGTCTAAAGCCATCCTGATTTCCCTCACGCTGGTTCTTTTGGGCATCCTGATTGCAGTAGTTTCCTCCGGAGGGGTAGACCAGTTGTTACTCAAGAGTGGCGATAGCGGAGGTGGGAACTGCGGAGACGGGATTGACAATGACAACGGCGGTCAAGCCGATGAAGGCGACCCCGACTGCTACTCAAATCCGAAATTATGGGAAGGATACGACCCAAGTCTGACCGAGGACCAACCGGATAATGACGTTTAGATAGGTGTAGAAATGAGTGAGAAGTGGGACAGAAGATTCCTCGATTTGGCGACGCACATCTCAGCTTGGAGCAAGGATCCCTCGACCAAGGTCGGGTGCGTTGTGGTCGGTGAGGACAGGGAAATCCGCTCAACTGGATTCAACGGTTTCCCGCGTGGCATCGAGGACGATGCTGAGAGACTCGCGGACCGTGAGCAGAAGTACCCACTGATATGCCACGCTGAGGAGAATGCCATAATGCATGCAGCGAGGACCGGTGTCTCTCTCAAGGGGAACACCGCGTATGTTACTTGGCCTCCGTGCACACGCTGTACACGCTCTCTCATACAAGCAGGAGTTTCTGAAGTGGTTTACCCTGCAGACATTGAGATACCTGAGCGCTGGACTGAGGACTTTGGCATCGCTATGGGGATGATGCAAGAGGCTGGGATTACAGTCAGACAGGCCTAGGTTAACCTTTCGATTAGATCTTCTAGATCGTCGTGCAGATCTTCTACAGAGCCGTTGTTGAAAAGGACCAGATCAGCAAGTTCTGCTGTTGCTACCAGAGCTTGCCCGGCAGTATCGAGAGCAACCTCTTCCGATTTTTCCTGTGAGATGAAGGTGGCTCTGTCAGACGGGTCACCCGGACGAGCCCGATTCTGAGAGCGCTGCCATCGTGAATCGGTTCCGGCCAGAATTTCGATGAGCACGAAGTCGTCTCGAACCCTCAAGGCCTCGACTTCACCGGGGGTTCGTATTGAGTCGATGACAGCGTCATCCCCTGACAGCTCATCGAGCAGCATCTCGGCGAGGATTCCAGCTCCACCACGTCGCCTCAATTCACGTCCTCCTTCAATGAGAGCATCTCTACTTTCCTCGATTCCCTCCTCAGATAGCCACCTCCTGATGGAGTCGGAGCATGACATCGTCCGCACCCCTCTGCTGGCGAACCACTGCAACACAGTGGTCTTGCCAGAGGCGTACCTCCCAGTCAGCCCTACCAGCATACCTCCTCCGTTGGGTCTGACGCGCATAGGTATTGCGTCATGACTCGAATCAGGGATGTCCGGGAACTTCTCCTGACCAGTCAGGCATCTTGTTCAGCGTAATCGTCACGTTCGTTACCTCGCCATCCTCCCAGTAGTCGACGGCGATGAAAGTGGGCCTGTCACCGACCTCCTCCCAGCACCCCAGAGCCCTCTCTAGCAGTGTGTCGTAGTCATTGACCTGTCCAGCTCTGACCGGATCGGCCAAACCAAAGGTGCTCGACAGCCAGTTGTTCAGATGCCAGACTGGTTGGATTCCGTCGCCCCTACCGACTCTGCAAGACATCTCATCTTGCTCCTGCTCGCCATACGGTGTATCCCAACTATGAGTCCAAGCGTGGTGTAGCCAAGGAAACTTCTCGTCGTACTGGTAGTCCCAGTAGACCACAAGATCGGTACCGTTGAGCACCATTTCCCCGATGCTCGGCCAAGGCTGCCCGGGTTGGTGCACGAATACCCTGTCAAGCATACCGGTCTGGTTGAACAGCACTTCGAGATGTTCTCCAGGAACATAGTTCTCTAGCAGCAGACTGACCACGTCGCCGCTGCTGTTATTCATCAGCGAGCCGAGATGCCTCATCCATGCATAAGCATCTACCTCGGAATATATGCATGGGTGTAGGAAGGTGGAATCCGGGTCACCATGGCAGAATCGTACATCCTCGACGTCAGTATCTTCTTTGGACAAGTGATGAGTATCGAGCATGTATGCACGAATCCCGCCGTCCCACTGCGCTTGTAGTCCAGTATAGTGGTTCATCGCCATCCATGCACCGTCCTCTATAGTAGCGAACGAGTTGTGAGTCTCTGGGAAGGTGAAGTTATCGTAACTCCGCAGGCAGTAATCTGCCATACCATGGCAGACAATCCCATCACTACCATTCAGGGGGTCGAGTCCGTGTTCCTCCTCCCACCCATTCGGAAGTCGGTCCCCATCTTCGTCAGCGTCTGGATCTAAATCCCGTGGTCCTTCAGGACTGAAGCATCCAGGTCCGAACAGGCTGCAAACCATCAGTAGGGCCACCCAGAGACTCTTCATCGCTATGAAGCGGCGCTTTCCATTCATGAAACAATCGGATTTCGTACTCCGGACTGTCCCGCAGAGCTCTTCCAGAGACAAACGCCTCGTCGGAAGGCACTAATCGTGAGAGCATGACCCCGCGTCGAGGGAGATGGCGCGTCGAGGCAATGCCAGACTGGGGCCGTTTGGTCGTTGGTGGGAGAGCCAGAGCGACCGCCACTACCAGATAATCGCCTATTCAACGATTATTTCCGTCTCCAGCCTAGTCTGGGGTTTCGTCTTCCTGTTCGTTCTAGATGGCCATAGTGACCCGGAGGTCGAGTATCTGGTTCCATGGAGTTGGCTGGCCTTCATCGGTGGGTTGGTAATAGCGTTCTACGCCGCTCCAGAGTTCGGTGAATACTGGAAGCAGCAACATATCCTCGAGGATATTCTACTCATCGAATCACGTCCTGAGATTCTGCGACGCCGTAAGGAGGCCGAGGACGCCGCGGATATGCTCGGCAAGTCGTATCAATCGCGTCTGATGGGCCTGTACCGTATGCACAACATCAACATCGGCAAGAAATACAAGGTCGAGCCTGTGAGTCCACTCAGATCTGCTCTTTCCTCAGAAGACGATGAAATCAAAATCCAATCTTTCTCGGGGCAACCTTGGTGGTACACAACTGATTCAACTCTCGCCAATGCCTTGCCGGGCTTGTACGCTCTCAGGAAACAGTCAGTCAATCAGGGACTGATTGCTGGTACGTTCACGGGGACTCTACTGCTTGCATACAACACAATACTAGGGTTGTTCACTAGTTCCAGCGGCGAGCGCGACCACACTCTAGATTTGACTGCATCGATATACGAGTTCGAACGAGTCTACGAGATATCTCCTCACTACGATGCTATCAGCATTCTTTTCTTCTTCCTGTTCGTAGGCTTGCTGCTTTCCACTCGCCCCCGTTTCAATTCGGATGACGAGGAGGAGTGAGATGTCTTCGGGAATAGCCAGAGAAGCCATGCTGGCTCTTGGCCTAGTGGTTCTGTTGCTCGGATCCATGTGGGTAGCGACCGGCTCGTTCCCGCCGTTGGTTGTCGTCGAGTCCGGTTCTATGATGCACGAGGATGATGGTTCTCTAGGTGCCATCGACCCCGGTGATCTGGTTCTGGTTATGGATCCCGAAAGGATCGAAATCGTGACTTTCGTCGAGGCCACCGAGGTTGATAGCGACCACTTCGGTTACGAATCACACGGCATGGCGGGCGACGTCATCATCTATCGGAAGAACGGTGGTTCCGACACTCCTGTCATCCATAGGGCCCTGCTCAAGGCAGTGGCTAACATGTCTGGTGGCTGGGATGTTCCGGGGACTACTCTGCGAAACGTAGACAGTATCACATGGACACTCGACTACCAGTGTCTCTACCACGGTGGAACCTATGACCTCGAGATAGATCAATGGGTACCGTCTCACGAGGGATACCTGACAACAGGGGACAACGAGGACAGTAATGGTTGCAAGATCGACCAGATAGTCGCCATTGGAGGTGATTCACGAAATGGTCTGAAGGATGAGAACGGAAATCCGGTGCTGGCAGTGAAAGACGAGTGGGTCGTCGGCGTCGCATCCACAGAGATTCCTTGGCTGGGTGCAGCGAAACTCGCCTTCTCAGGCACATCGTCCCAAGTCACGGATACAACATGGAGAAGCCTCGCTGTGGTCGTCGCAGTCATAATCTCGGTACCGTACCTGCTAGAGATTGTTATCGAAAGACGCGATGAATCTGCTGAAGAGGAATGAGTTATACCAGTCGCGGCAATATAATTGGCACAATCACGATGAACAACACTAGGACATTACTCATGCTGCTGATACGTTCAGCCATCGCCTCCACTCGCATGGGGTGAATGCCACTGGTAACCCTGTCCAGCACAGAGTGAAACCCGTCTTTCACTATGTGACCCCCATCGAAAGGTATCATTGGAATCAAGTTAGCGAAGCCTAGCAGGAAGTTAATCCAGACCAGCCAGAACAGGAAATCAAACAGTATCAACATACCATCGGTGCCCAGAGTAGAGGCGACATAACCGTCACCGGATTCCAGCATGGCACGCTCTTCCAGCAGCATCGTCTGTCCGTCATACTGGATAGGGACCCCAATCATTGCCAGAGGAGTCAGAGCAGTGCCTAAGGCAGTCTGCCCTAGGCCGTTATCTCCACTCAGTATACCAGAATAGTAGCCTACTGAGGACGAGCTAGATCGCAGCCCACTCACTCCTAGGAAGGCATCACCACGCTCGATACCTAGTTCGCCCAGTAGGACCTCAGTATCTTCTACGCACAGCACATCACCTTGGCACAGCCCAATGTAGTACTGATAACGGTCTCCCAAGGTAACCAAAAGGTCACGCTCCGACCTCTCACCTGTTGAATCAGGATGCGAGATTACTGTAAAAGTCGCTTCGTCCCCGGATGACAATAAACTCATCTGATTAGAGAATTCGCTGTAGCCAGTCACTTCAACTCCGTCTATTTGAGTAATAATCTCGTACGGTAGCAGTCCCCCTTCCTCGGCCCCCTCCTCTGCGATGACCCCAGTGGCGTAGACTCCAGGGTGACTCGCAACCAGACCAGAGGCCGCTGCTGACAGCATGATTAGAGCGATATAAGTGGCGATTATGTTGATTGATGGGCCAGCGGCGTACAGACGCATCCTCTCGCGTCTAGGGGCACGAACCATCTCATGCATCTGTGGTTCGGCGAAGGCCCCAATTGGAATGGGTCCAGCTAGTAGGAGACCGAAGCTGCGGACCCGCATACCGTGCGCACGCGCTTGGATACCGTGGCTGTACTCGTGTATCACCAATGCGAAGACAAGAGCTAGTACTGGCCACCAGAATGGTACGAAACTAGTCACTCCTGGTATTAGCAACAGGTCGCTGGCCGGCAGATACTCCTCGGGAGGTGCCATTGCGGTACTAATCGCACTAATCAGGAGCAGAGCAACGACTCCGAGCATGGCCAACATGCAGAGCCAGATTGAGAATTCTCCGAACGCCCTCCAGAATCTCCTACTGCTGGAGATTCTATCTAGGAACCGCTGCCCATGCACGGTCCTGACCATGAGCACGACTCCGAGCACCTTCGACACTCCATACCTGTCGAGGTGACCCTCGTTCTCAAGGTACAGTAGGCCGATGTACCAGAGTCCTGTGACTGCCACTACCCACAGCGGCGCGCCGATGAAATACAGCAGGTAGAGCATTAGGAACGGGAGCCAGTAGCTTCTCCTTCGCTCGCCCTCTTCCATAGTGCGAGGGGTGCAATTTCCCTCTTCAACCTGCGTCTCTTGAGAGTAAGCACCTTGAGACAGGTCCCCCTACGACTATCATGCCTAGAGAAGCGGAGGAAGATGAGAGGAGCCTGAACCGGCGAATCGACTCGCTCAGGCGTGAGCGTGACAGTGTCAGGAGACTGCTAGAGCAGGCTTCCATGAATGAAGTCAGGAAAAGTGTTGAGCGACTTAACAAGAGACTTGACAGGCTGGATTCCGAACTCTCTGGTGAGAATGAATTCTAATTGGTGAATTCTAGTACCGACTCAAGTTTCTGCACACTCGTCATACCTGCATCGATCGATTTAGCTCCATCCGATCGGCATACTAGTGCTAGGAAGCGATGCAGAGGCATCCCTTGGGACCAGTCAAGATGTGGTGAGCCGTTGCGGGTGAGTGGCAGTTTTGGGATGCTCCTAGAGAGATGCCGTAACTTACCAGTCAACGACTCTACTTCTACACGCATGATTCGCCAACTATCTCCTCTTACTCCCTTAAGCCTATACGCATACAGGGGCAGGAGACCACACCTCTCTCCTGTAGAACGCAGTGCCTCATACTGGAGCATAGTCCTTCCAGATAGGTACTGCCTAGGATACTTGGAGGACTTGACTTCTATTGGGAAGCACATGTCGCCGCGCAAAACCAGCAGATCACCGGTGCCCTCAGAGCCGCTTCCGGGGGCTCTGACGACTAGGAACGGACGTTGAATCACTTGCATGGCACAGGCGCGTTCGATTTCGCTGCAGGATTTGGTAACCGCACGTACGCCTTTCAATTCACCCGCGAGTACAGCACGCAACTCACGCTCGTAAACGCCGCCCACGCCACTATCGCATTCTCAGGGTTCTTGAGAACATTGGTCTAGTCTCACTCGAACTTGCCCTTTCGGTATTCCCTCGTTCTGTCGACTCCAGGGAATCGATCCTCACTCTCGCGGTAAACCGTCTTCATGTTGGTCAGGAAATTATTCTCGTTGGTGACAATCAGAACCATATCGACCCCAGGATCATCTTCCGCATCCATCCACTCGAGTACAATCTCCATCGTCATACGCGCTCCCTCTCTGTGAGGATAGGCGAAGACATCCATCCCGAGGGGTGGGGTCACCAACGTTTCTCGGGGGTCGAGCTTCTCGACGGCCTCGAACATCGCGTCGTATGACTTCTTCAGTAGTTCTCGCCTGAAGTTGTCCTGCGTCGGCCTCCTGCAATCGGGACCAACCACATGCACTAGGTGCTTGGCAGGGAGATTGAATGACGGGGTGGTCACGGCCTCACCGACGCCGCAGGGCTGCAGGTTGAATTTACGCCGCTCTTTGGCTATTCCCGCACAGAACTCCCTCAACTCAGGTCCTGCAGCTTGCTGCATCCTCTCATCGAGCCCTTCGCGTCCGGCCAGTCTGTTATTAGCCGGGATAATCACGACGTCGCCTTCCATCTGAGTAAGATCGCCGAATACGACGCGGACTTGGCCATGTTGACACTCACGAACTATCACTACCTCAGCCATACGCCCCTAAGGGGGGGCCATCGGATATCTATTCATCGGGGGACTCTCCAGTCTCTGAGGAACTAGGCAACCTTGATTCGCGATGCCCCACTAGGTATACTCATGTCAGCTGGATACGTACTAATTAACGTCGAACCAGGCTCTGAGTCCAGCGTGTGTGATGCAGCGGCTAGTCTCGATTGTGTTACAGACTCCAACCTGCTTTTCGGTGACTACGACATAATTGTCAAGGTTGAAGGTGACGACATGGGAGACATTGCCCGAAATGTCGTAGAATCCATCAGATCTATTCCCGGAGTCATTAATACCAAGACTCTGGCTTGTGCAGAAATGTGAGATTTCAATCGCTCTGGTATTTGGAAAAACCCCCAAATTGACGCGCAGTATAGCGTTTCTCCGCCCATAACTTCATTATCCCACCTGAAAGCGCGCGGAGTGGAGGAATTGCATAATGTCTGGAAAGAAATACTTCGTACTGATGGACGGCGGTAGCGACACCACACAGGTGTTCGTTAGCAAGCAGCCACGCGGTGCAGCCCTAAAGGCAGCTACGCGTGGACACACTGACATAGAGCTGAGGGAGCGAGGGACCAACAAGGTCCACTGCTTCTCTGGCTGGACTGAGATGGTGAACAAGCCCAAGAACGGGCCTGCATGGCTACCTGCTAAAATCAAGAAGGCGAATGTCAAGAAGAGTGGAACAAAGCGCGTTTAAGCGCTTTGTGATCTCTCTTGATCGCCAGTACGATTTCCCCCCCTGGAGAGCGGAGCCTCTCATCCCGAGATTATAGGGTTCAGTCGGAGCGGAGTCTGCGCGTCAGCATGGCTAGAGGATCGTAGAACTCGGTTACCACCCGTTCCTTAAGGGGAATAATCGCGTTGTCGGTAATGTTGATTCCTGCAGGGCACACCTCAGTGCAGCATTTTGTAATGTTGCAGTAACCGATGCCGAAGTCATCCTTAATCTCAGGTATACGACTCTCGGTATCTAATGGGTGCATCTCAAGGCCGGCCAGACGGACGAAGAAGCGAGGACCGGCGAATTCGTCAAACTTCTGATGCTCTCGAAGCACGTGGCAGGTATTGACACAGAGCATGCACTCTATGCACGAGCGGAACTCCTGCAACCGGTCAGCTTCTTCCTGATGGAACTCCCAATCAGGCTTCTCAGGACCGTTGATTGGAGCAATTTTGCGGTCCATGTCATAGGCCCATGATGTGTCGGTAACGAGATCCTTGGTCAGAGAGAAAGCTTGCATGGGCTTGATTAGAACTGGTTCCTCCTCAGGAGTTTCCTTGAGGACATCTTCCATCCTAGTCATACACATCAGCTTTGCTTTGCCGTTGACCTCAGCACTGCACGAGCCGCACTTCCCAGCCTTGCAGTTCCAGCGGCACGATAGATCAGGGGCCTGCTCGGCTTGGATTCTATGGATTACATCGAGGACCACCATACCCTCGTCAAGCGCGACGGTGTAGTCGATCATCCGGCCGAACGGCTCACCGTCACCATCGGGCTCGCCTCTGAAGACTCTAAATGTCACCTCATCCATCAAGACCCCTCCTCTTGCAAGTCGTCTGCGTCCAGCAGTGACTTCAGGTCATCAGGAATCTCCGGGTAGGAGGAGTAACTGATGTCCATAGAACCGTCATCCCCTATGGAGATGACACTGGTCACTTTGCCCCAGTGAGAGTGGTCGGTATCTGGAAAATCTTCCCTAGTGTGAGCACCGCGACTCTCCTCTCGCCTGAGTGCCGCTAGTGCGCACATGCGACTGACATCAATCATCGCGCTGAGTTCTAGGGCCTGGTGCCAACCGGGATTGTATGTCCTCCCTCCTCCTGGAGAAGTGATGGAAGCGCGACCCGATATCTCATCTAAGTCCGCCAGTGCCTCTAGGAGAAGCCCCCTCGTCCTGATAATCCCGGCCTTGTTCTGCATCATCTCGCGCAAATCATTCGCCACTTTCGCTGGATTCTCTCCTTCCTCTCGGTTCAGAGGAGCGAGCGTCTCAGCCACGACCTCGTCGATCTCGGACTGGTCAATGCCAGCGAAGTACCCCATCTCTTTGGCCGCTTCAGCGGCTTGCACGCCAGCAATCTTGCCAAATACAATCAGGTCTGACAGGGAGTTGCCGCCAAGACGGTTGGCGCCATGCAAACCCGTCGCGACCTCGCCGGCTGCGTACAGTCCCGGCACCGAAGTCTCCTGAGTGTAAGGGTCAACTTTGACTCCCCCCATCACATAGTGAGCGGTCGGGCCGACCTCCATCGGTTGCTTGGTGATATCCACGGCTGCTAGCTCCTTGAACTGGTGGTACATGCCAGGGAGCTTCTTCTTGACTTCATCTTCATCTCTCCAAGAGATGTCCAAGTAGGCACCTCCGTGCTCTGAGGCTCTGCCCGCCGCTCGCTCGCTGTTAATCGCCTTGGCAACCACATCGCGAGTCAGCAACTCTGGTGGACGTCGCTTGGTTGCGAGCTTACCCGAAATGACCTCGTCAACCCATTCGATTGCTTCCTCTTCGGTGTCAGCGAATTCGTCAGCGTACATCTCAGGCACATAGTCGAACATGAAGCGATTACCCTCTGAGTTTCGTAACATTCCACCTTCCCCACGCACTCCTTCGGTGACCAGAATACCCTTTACTGAGGGTGGCCAAATCATCCCAGTTGGATGGAATTGCACGAACTCCATGTCGCCCATCTGGGCTCCGGCCCAGTAAGCGAGAGCATGACCCTCGCCGGTGTATTCCCACGAGCCTGAGCAGACCTCCCAACAACGTGTGATTCCTCCTGTAGCCAGTACTATCGTCTTGGCCTTGAAGATGTGTAATGAACCATCGTTACGGTCGTATGCAAAGCATCCGGAGATACGCCCGTCGGCCTGGAACAGCCTACGTACAGTGAATTCCATGAAAACGTCCATGCCCATGTGAATTCCCTTCTGCTGTAGGGTACGAATGAGTTCGAGACCGGTGGCATCGCCGATGTGAGCCAGTCTCGGGTAGGTGTGGCCGCCGAAGTTGCGCTGACTGGTCAGCCCCTTCGACGTTCGGTCGAAGACGGCTCCCCACTGCTCAAGCTCACGAATTCTGTCAGGTGCCTGTTGGGCATGAATCTGCGCCATCCGCCAATCTCCGAGGTACTTTCCTCCCTTCATCGTGTCACGGAAGTGAGTCTGCCACGAGTCCCGGTGGTCCTTGTTGGCAAGGGCTGCGGCGGCGCCGCCCTCGGCCATCACAGTGTGTGCCTTGCCCAGCATCGACTTGCAGATCATCGCCACGCTTACTCCGGTGGCACTGGCTTCGATGGCGGCACGTAGCCCAGCGCCACCCGCACCGATAATGACGACATCATGTTCATGCATCACAATATCCTCCATCACAAACCACCCCACAGTACAATCTCGGTCCACCAGCCCATGGTGCAGGCGTAGATGTAGAAGTCACAGGACATCACGATGAACAGGGAGTAGAGAGCCCAATCCTTGTGGTGCTCATTGAACCATGTCGAAATTTTCCACATCCGGTATCTCAGTATGGGTCTAGAACCGCTTGTCCAGAGATTAGACCCTCCTCCAACTAAATGACGGAAGGCATGGCATCCGAAGGTGTAACCGGCTAGGGCGATAACATTGACAGCGAGCACTAGGGAACCTACCGAGACCCCGTATGAGTGAGCATGGCTCACAGGGTCGTGGAAGTTGACAGATAGCCATACATCGTACGATAGTATTGGGAGGTAAGCCAATGCTGCATATAGGAAGTAGCGATGTAGATTCTGAACCAAAAGTAAACCGGTCTCTCCACTGTACTCGTTCCATGGCTTGGAAATAGCACAACCGGTGGGCTGTTGGAGGAAGGCCCGATAGTATGCCTTGCGATAGTAGTAGCAGGTACCTCTGAATCCTGCTGGGAAAATCAGGATGAACATAGCCGGGCTCATCCACCATAATGCCTCGGGAATTGGCCCCCCGAATGTGCCCTGTCCGGGAATGACGAGGGGGCTGAATAACGGACTCAGGACGTGACTACCTTCACTTTCTATGGCCATGGTCTGGTTACCAGCGCTCCGGCCGAACTCTTCGAATATCCAGAAGTCTGCCTCCATGAAGCCGCGCCATGTGGCGTACACAATCATAATCCCGAGGTAGGCGGCCATCGCCGTCGGCCCCTTCCACCAATCATCGACTCGGTCAGTGGCACCGAATCCCTTCTTCATCGGGAGCGGGAGTTTGATGCCATCACTCATGGTCCATCCCTGATGTCCGCATCGCGGAGTCCTAGCCCCATAAGGGATTGCATGAGTCCCTATGGGACTCAAACGACGGTGTAAGGTTCAAGGCACACAGCCTCAATCGTCAGACATGATTGGAGGGGACATCGAGACTTCGATTTGCCTGAACTGTGGGCACATGCCCGGTGCGTGGTTGCCCGGGCTGCCTTGTCCGGAGTGCGGAGAAACTATGCTTTAAGCGAGACCAGCGTAGTCAGCGTCGGCTTCCTCGATATGGACTTCGTCTACATCCATCTGAGCCAGTTGTAGTTTACCAGAGAGCTCATCATTGACAGCATGCCAGTATGAGTAAGCCTCAATGACCCATATGCCGGACTCGCGCGTGCCGTTGCCACTACCCTTGACACCACCGAACGGAAGGTGAGCCTCAGCACCGGTGGTGGAGTTGTTGATACCAGTCATTCCGGCCTTGATACCGCTCTTGAACCGGTACGCCTCAAGTCGATTGTTGGTGTAACAAGCGCTCGACAGTCCATAGGGAGAGGCGTTAGCGAGGTGGAGGGCGTGGTCGAAATCCTTAGCCTTCACTACGGTCACAACTGGTCCAAAGATTTCTTCGTGGAAGCATTCCATGTCCTCAGTCACATCAGCGTAGACGTGAGGCCACATGTATGCGCCCTCGGAAGCCTCGCCGACGAAGTTGGCAGGCTTACTGTCATCGGTTATCATGCCCTCGCCCCAGAGCTTGGTGGCTCCGCTCGACTCGCACATACCGAGGTCCCTCAGGAAGTCCTTGGCGTACCTCTCGGAGAGCATCGGGCCATACAGTACGTCGTCGTGACGCATTGAGTCACCGATATTAGTGGATTGAACCTTAGCCATAAATTTCGACATGAACTCGTCGTAGATATCTTCGTGGATAATCAGGTTGCCGAGACTCGTGCAGCGCTGTCCTGCGGTTCCAAAGCCAGCCCAGTAGGCCCCTTCTACAGCGTTGTCGAGGTTTGCCGAGGGCATCACCACGAGAGGGTTCTTTCCTCCTAATTCAAGCGAACACGAGACGAGGTTGCGACCACAGGTCTCACCAATCATCTTGCCAACCGCAGTCGAACCCGTGAAACTGATCTTGTTAACCAGTCCCTCGTCGACGGCATCGACAAGGAACTGACCCGCTCCGCTGCCCTTGCCGTGGATGAGATTGATGACTCCGTTAGGAAGTCCGGACTCGTGCATTATCCGAGTCAGCATAAATGAGAGCAATGGTGAGTCCTGCGGCGATTTCCAGACGCAGGTGTTGCCGCACATGATAGCAGGTATCATCTTCCAGAATGGCACTGCTGCAGGGAAGTTACAGGCGTTAATGATGCCACAGACCCCTAGTGGTCTGCGATATGTGAAAAGCTCTTTGTCAGGTAGCTCTGAGTTCACTGTCTGACCGTACAACCTACGTCCTTCCGATTGGAAGAATAGACAGGTGTCTATGGCCTCTTGAACTTCCCCTCCTGATTCCTTCAGCGTCTTACCAATCTCCCTTGTTTCTAATCTAACGATGTCTTCCTTATACTCCATCAGAAGCCTTCCCATGTTGCCAATAATCTGTCCGCGCGTAGGAGCAGGAGTGGCTGCCCACCCAGGGAACGCGGCTCGAGCGGCGTGTAGCGCAGCGTGGACATCGTCTTTGCCAGAGAGAGGAAACTCTCCTAGGCAGTCATCTAGCCAAGCCGGATTTCGACTTTCAAAAGTGCCACCGTCCTGCGCCTCGGTTAATTGTCCGTTGACGATGTTATAGCCCTTGATCTTCGGGCTCCCGTTCGGATTGTTTCCCTCCATAACTTCGAAACCAGCCTCAAGCACATGGGTCATGACCCACGCGAATCGCCCTTATGCCATGAATCCTACTCATCCGCCCCCTTCGTTCCGATAACCGTTCTCGTCCTAGGGACACCTCTTTGTTGGTAGGTTTAACTAGCCTCACAACCGAAGAGTGTCTGCTAGGAGCGTGCCGTTGTGTCAGAAGACCCGCCTGAATCACTAACTCTCAGGGTGGCGAAGGCTATTCCAAGTGATGTGGGGCACGGCCGCGCGCGCGTCCCATTCGATAACGAACTTAACCTCAAGCCAGGCGACATAGTGGAGATTGCGGGTGAGTCACGCACAGCAGCCATCGTCTGGCGTTGCCGTCCCGAGGATGCTAATCTGGGTGTTATTCGAGTCGATGGAATCATCAGGAAGAACGCCGGTGTGAGCCTAGGAGACCGGGTCAGCATCACCAAGGTTGAGACCCAGCCCTGCCAACGTCTCGTGCTTAGTCCAGTGATGGCAAAGCAGCAGAAGGTCCGTTTTGGCCCGGGTATCGAGGGCTTCGCACGACGCGGCCTCAACAAGCGTCCGGTTGTAGCAGGTGACCGTATCTTCATCCCCGGTATGACGCTGTTCGCCGAAGCCCTGCCCTTCGCCATCGTTTCGACCAATCCGAAAGGAATTGTCCAAGTCCTCCCTGATACTGAGATTGTAATCAAGGAGGAACCAATTGATGAGGAGGATAACGGACAGGTACAGACCATCTCCTACGAGGACATAGGAGGCCTAGGGGATCAGCTCCAGAAGGTCCGTGAGATGATTGAGCTGCCATTGAAGCACCCTATCTTGTTCAGGCGGCTGGGCATTGATCCCCCTAGAGGAGTGCTGCTGCACGGTCCACCAGGGACTGGGAAGACCCTGATTGCTAAGGCTGTGGCGGCGGAAACCCAAGCGCACTTCACCTCAATTAACGGCCCTGAGATAATCAGCAAGTATTACGGCGAGAGTGAGAAGCAACTCAGGGAGATTTTTGACGAGGCTGCAGCAAACGCTCCCGCCATCATTTTCATCGACGAACTAGACAGTATCGCGCCCAAGCGTGAGGATGTGACAGGCGAGGTCGAGCGCAGGGTCGTGGCCCAGTTGCTGACCCTGCTCGACGGGATGCAGGGCCGCGATAACGTCGTCGTTATCGGAGCCACCAATCGTCGTGACGCCATTGATCCAGCTCTGCGGCGTCCAGGCCGCTTCGACCGCGAGCTTGAGATTGGTGTGCCCGACAAGAACGGTCGTGCCGAGATTATCGGGATTCACACTCGCGGAATGCCAATCAGTGACGACTTTGAGATTGATTGGCTGCTGGAGAACTCGTATGGTTTCGTTGGCGCTGATATCTCAGCACTTGTCCGAGAGTCTGCAATGAAGGCCTTGCGCCGCTATCTACCCGAAATAGATCTCGATAAGGAGCAGATTCCTCCTGAGGTGTTGGAGAAGATGGAGGTAAAGATGTCCGACTTCCGTCAAGCTATCAAGGAGATTGAGCCGAGTGCATTGCGTGAGATTTATCTTGAGGTACCAGAAGTATCTTGGGATCAGGTCGGCGGTCTCGAGGAGGTCAAGGAGAGGCTCAAGGAGAGCATCGAGTGGCCTCTCACCAAACCCGAGATGTTCGAGCACTTCGGAATCAACCCACCTAGGGGAATTGTCCTGTTCGGAGCACCTGGAACCGGTAAAACCCTGATTGCCAAGGCGATTGCCAACGAGGCCAAGGCTAATTTCATCACCATCAAGGGTCCAGAACTAATTTCTAAGTGGGTAGGGGAGTCGGAAAAGGCCGTCCGCGAGGTCTTCAAGAAGGCCAAGCAGTCAAGTCCCTCAATCGTGTTCTTGGACGAGTTCGAGAGCATTGCGGGAATGCGTCGAACCTCCGACGGCTCTGGCTCTGATGTGATGAATCGAGTAGTCAATCAACTCCTCAGTAGTATGGACGGCGTCGAGGGTATGGAAGGCGTCATCGTGGTCGCGGCGACAAACCGTCCCGAGATGATTGACCCGGCCCTACTGCGTAGTGGGAGGTTCGAAAGGGTCCTACACATTCCTCCTCCCGATGCCGCCTCAATCAAGCAAATCCTCAATATCCATACCGCGGATATGCCTCTAGGGAGATTCAAACTTGATGATTTGGCTGCGAGTATGCATAATTACACTGGCGCTGACATCGAGGCGATATGCAGAGAGGCCGCACTCATCGCCATGAGGGCCGAGCGCAAGACCGTCTCGAAGAAGCACTTCCAAGAGGCAATCGGGCGTGTGCGCCCAACGGTGACCGATGAGATGATGCAGTACTACGGTCGCATGGAGTCCATGCTCACGAGCGGCCTAGAGTCGGTCCGCCGCCGCCCTGACGGGCTCTCGGGCATCGAATCGGTTTGAGGTGGAAGAATGCCGACGACCTTCGGCCGGGAGATTCTGGGGCGAGAAGTCATCGACGAATCCGGTGATCGTTTGGGTCATATGGCCGATTTCCGACTCGACACTGACACGGGCAGCATCGTGTCTCTATTGGTCTCCATCGAACCGGATATCGACCCTACCCTGCTGCCTTGGCCGACTGTCGATGGACTCATCTCCGTCCCTGTCGAAGAAGTCGCTGGTATTGGTGCGAGCGTGCAGTTGGCACGTTGACCACTGATGCACGACCCGTTCAACACCACATAACGGTCTTAAGACGAAGTTCAGGCTCATTAGCCGTTCCTATGGAACGGAGGCTCTCAGCGTGGCGGATCGGCAGGATATAGTGAGCTTCCTGAAGACCCGCCGTGCGCGGCGTAGTGCACTCATTTTTGCCTTCTGGGCGTTGCTGTTGATTCTAGCTTCCACAGTTGCCATGACCTACATCGTTCCAGGGCAGACTCACCAGTCTGCCTATGGTGATGACTGGAACGATCTGGGTTCTTTCAGGACCGATATCAACAACATGGGAATCGAGACTACGGCTCTGGTATCAAGCCCTCTTCTACTAAGTGAGATTGACCATCCCGAGGAAGCCATATTCATCGTCTCAGGGGTGGAGCGCGATACTATTTCCCTGCCTCGCTTCACCGGGGACGAGAACATCATCGAGTTTTCGGAAGGAGAGGGTTACACAACCTCAGAGATACTAGCCATCGAGGACTTTGTCGAGAGTGGTGGTACAGTCTTGCTGATGGATGACTTCGGATACTCCAGCAATCTCGCTGACCAGTTCGGCCTACAGTACTCCGGCCACAGACTGTACGATGAGGGCTCGTACGCTACCGAGTTGGGCGCAGACTACATCTGGGTCAATATTGGCTCTGCGTTCAACTTCACCACCAATTCAGGATCCCTCGCGACTATCCATCCCTGTCTGAAAGATCTCGATAACGACGGCGTCATCGACATCCTTGACCCGGAGCCTCTGGATCCGGCGATCTCCGCCTTTGTCTCCGAGGCCGACGCCGGTTTGTGCGCGCACAGATACTCCTCCGAGGGATGGGACTTCTCAGAGAACTATCATCTGTTGACCAACACCCCCTCCGCCTTTGAGAAGGCGACTTCGTACAATCCCGTAGAAAACCGCTACGCCATCGGCAAGTCGACTCTCGACTCTTACCTCGACACGAACGACGATGGCAACTTGACAGTCGGCTTCGAGTCGCTCGGTATCCAAGGTGATGAGCAGGGCCCGTTCGCTATCTACGTCAGATACTGTGAAGATAGGCTGTGCATAGATTCCGACTCCGGAAGAGTCCACTTCGTCGCCGATGGTTCGATTCTCATCAACTCCCTGTACGATCCTGATTCGTTGGGCTCCTTCGCTGCAGGAGGCGGCTCGACTCAGTCCATATCCATTCCCGACACCGACAACCGCAAGTGGGCCCTAGACATCATTGCTGAGTCCTTACTGGTCAACCCCAACTCTACCGAGGCCAGTTCAAACGCCATCGTCATCTTCGATGAGAGTCGTCACCAGCAGCCCACCCTGTTTGGAGACACCTACAATCTGTTGTATTACCTGCTAATCTACTTCACCAACGACTGGATGGCCATGCTGCTGCTATTTCTGACGCTGTTCATAGTCCTCGAGGCAGTCCTTATTCGCAAGGAAGATCCTGAGGACTGGCGGCACGTCTTCCGCATCATCTACTATGGCTTCGGAGACGCCAGACGCTACGAGTACTACCAGCGCCCCGAGAAAATCCGACAGGTCCTGCTCTCGCGTATCCGCAACCTCAACACGTTATCGCGAGAGGAATTTGACGCGCTTCCCGCAGTAGAGTTGCAGCGCATGATTGAGGATCCAATACTCGTAAACTTCATTTTCGAGGACAGACGATACAAGGCTGATGAACTGGTTGGCATAATTAAACGAATAAAGGAGTGGGGCAGAACCGATTCGGAGGCGGAGGCGTAGGTATGTGGACACGCAAAGCATCCTTGATGGTGACCAGTGGCATCAGCCTGATTCTGATCGGGATGATGATATCCAACTTCCAGTTGATGATTGTCGGTCTGACATTCATCTCGTTCCTCGCCATTAATGGGTGGGTCTCGGGGCACTCCGAGCTCGAAGTCACTCGAACCATCAATGGCACCCAGACCAATGCCATCAATGTCTACAAGGGCGACGACGTGGTGGTCGAACTAACGGTCACTAACAACTCCTATCGCAGGACCCAGCAGCTCGAGGTCTTCGACAACGTGCCGCATGAGATGAAGATGCGTACGGGCATCAACCAGATGCGCATGAATCTCGGACCCGGCCAGACTACGCGCATCAAGTATCGTGTCCGTTGCCCACTACGTGGGCACTACACAATCGGCCCGATATCAGTTCGCTACCGCAACGCGTTCAATCTCTATGTCAATGACTCCCAGATTGAGGACCGGACCGACGTGACCGTATTCCCTCAGGTTAGGGAGATTGAGGAGGCGCTGCTGCGCTCCGATGTACCCAAGATGTACACCGGGGCGACCACTCTCAAGACCCCTGGGCAAGGCATGGAGTTCTACTCCCTGCGTGAATATCTGCCAGGCGACGCCTTCCGTTCAATCAATTGGAAGGCGTACGCCAAAACCGGTGAGCTGATGGTCAACGAAAAGACCAGAGACGCGGTCACAGATGTCTTCATCTTCCTAGACACAAGGGATGTCTCGAGAATTGGGACCGTCCTCAAGAATCCACTCGAGATGGGAACTGTCGCAGCCGCCTCGGTCTCGACCTATTTCATCCGACGGCGTGACTCGGTAGCTTTGGTAACCTATGGGGAGAAGATGGAGTACCTGCCGCCGGAGACTGGAGACAAGCAGGACTACAAGGTTTTGAGCAGGCTAGCAGCGGTCGAAGCCAAGGGCTCTATGCCGCTACAGGCGGTAACGAATGCTATGTCCGCGAGGATGAGCAGGGGCTCGCCCGTGTTCATCATTAGCAGTCTTGAGGGTGACGGCACAACTCTGCCTGCGATACGCCACCTCGCGGGCAAGGGCCACGAGGTCATCGTACTCTCTCCAAGCAGCATCGACCTTGAGAGGCTGGTCAGTCGCATACCTAGGATGTCCTACGAGGTTCTAAAACTGGAGAGACAGAACAGGCTCACCGCGATTTCTGGTTACGGTGCGAAGGTGATTGACTGGATGCCCGATGTCGAACTTTCGCAGGCCCTGTTGCAGGTGAGATCGGTTTAGGAGACTGAGTTATGGCAATGGAAACAGTTCCCGAATCACAGACTCTACACATACCCAAGCTGCGCAGGCGCTGGCAGGTCCTAGTCCTGCAACTAATCTCAACCGCCTCACTGCTGCTCGTGATGAAGCGGATGAACAGCGTCTTCGGCTCATGCACCGACCAGTTCATCGCGGATTCAGGGGGCCCAGAATCGACCTATTGGTGTCCGGCCTACGAGCACACTAGGGGCTTGAGGTACTGGACTGACTCCGACTCTATCGACCTATTTCTGCCAGACTTCGTTCACGGACTCGTCGATTTGTCCGGAAACACTCTGTCAGGAGATGCCACCTTCGTCGCGCCGGTACTGCTCTGTGCGGCCATCACGGCAATCTGGGTCTATATTCTACATCAGAGCGAGAAAATCCAGATGTGGGTCAACAGACTGATTTCCTTAGGTTTCGTGGGTTGGATGATACTGCCTTTCTTGCTCTCATGGATCTACGCCATGGTGGTTTCAGGACCCCACCTTCCATTCGGTCAAGAGAATCCAGCCTACAATCACATCGACCATCTCTGGGAACCGTTCATGTTCATCTTCGAGATGATATTCCTTGGCATTGTCTTCGCCCCTATTCTGGCTGGTTTGATGGGAATATGGGGACTCTCTAAGAGGATGATTACATGGGCTGTTGGCTACTTCCTGATGGTTGTCGGGATTCACGCCATGCTGACCTTTGAAGGCATCACCGATGCAGTCGATGTCGGACTGCAGCCGTTGCCCGGCCAAATTGGCGATGCCACCTTGTACGGAGGTTTGGTATCACCATTGTCTCTGACGTTGATATCGATAGCAATCCTGATTATCGTCTTCATGGAGTCAGGACTCGCGGTAATCAGTCACTTGGAGTACGCCGCGATGCTACCTGAGGAAGCCAAGAGGAACTCCGAGTACGTCACCCAATTCAGGAACGTGATGAACTCACACATTGTCCACATGGTGAGCATCACTGCGGTAGTCGCTCTTACCACTGCGATTGCACTCGAGTTCGACGACTTCTTGATTTCCCTTGTTGGCCTGCTTGAAGGCTCTCAGTGGTCCGGTCAAGTGCGCGAATCACTTGAGCTCCAACTGACCTACGGCAAAGTTATCTCGGCCGGCTTATTCCTTCTGGTGGTCGCTGGCATGCGCTTCGTATTGCCATGGCAGCGTGTCACTGGCATAATTGAGACCGGGATGAGTAGGATTCGTTCAACCGATTAAGGAAGAACTCGAGTCGAGCTTTGCTTCACTACAAATCACAGTTCAGGGTCCAATGAGTGGGTTCAAGCCAAACTGCATCGAGCACCGCGCATGGTGGAGGCACTCGCAGTCGAGAGCTGCAGTCGCTGTAACTCTCCTTCAGTCATCCACCAAGCCTACAGCGGCCAACATCTCTGCGGCAGACACCTGTCTGCCTCAATTCGCAAACGCACCTCCAAGGAACTTAGACAGCAACTCAGACTACCCAAGGATGCAAGGCACAAGGACGGCTCACTGTATCGAATACTTGTGGCCATCTCAGGAGGTAAGGACTCCGCAGTCTTGCTTACTATGATGCACGACATAATCGGCCCTCGTCGTGATGTTGAGTTAATCTCCGGCTGTATAGATGAGGGCATCGATGGTTACCGTGCACCCTCGCTTGAGTGCGCGAGGCAACTGGCCGAGAGCCTAGATGTGAGGTTTGAGACTCTGAGCTATGAGGAGATGGACTACGAGCGCATGGACGAGGTCGTAAAGAAGATGCCTGTGATGAGCGAGAACCACGACGAGGCTAATGGAATGATGCCGTGTTCATACTGCGGTGTGTTCCGCCGTCAGGGGCTGAACGCACTGGCGCAAAAGGTCAACGCAGACGTCATGGCCCTCGGCCACAACCTCGATGACATGGCCCAGTCCATACTGATGAACCTGCAGAAGGGCGAGATTGATCGCTCGGTCAGACTGGCTCCACACACTGAGAATCCGATAGATGGAATTGCACCCCGAATAGTTCCTCTGCGATGGATTCCAGAGCAGGAAATCCACGCTCATGCGATATGTCAGAATTTGCCTATGTACCACGGAGACTGCCCACATGCTCCTGGGGCGATGCGTCAGCAGAGTCGTGGAATCGTAGCCGATATGGAATCGATTACCCCTGGTGCTCGACACGGCCTACTACACTCGCTAGATGAGATACGTAGACTACATCGAGAAGCCAATCAAGATTTGAGTTCAGAGGTGAACAACTGCATAGAGTGTGGTGAGATAACCAGCCGAGAAGTCTGCCAGGCATGCACGATGAAGCAGTGGCTGGCAGAAACAGCGTGAATCACAGAGGGTAGCCTGTGTTTGGAAAATGTCAGAACAAGAATGGTCCTACAATCAACCAAATCCCAAACACCGTCCCGGCTATTACGTGTAACCTGAATATAGATTGATTTTCCTCTCTAGATCCCCATGCATACGTCCCACTGAACAAACCTATAGGGCCTCGAAGCCATACCTTCTGATTCACTAAGCAGTATCCAACATAAGCCATTATTACCAAGCCAACAGCGATACGTGCGACTTCAATTGTTGACATATCCATATTCATCCATAAATGGAGGGCTTTATGATGAATGCGCCATATTTACTGCCCTCTGATTCAGAGGATATTATCTACGATTTCGTCCATGTCTTGGCCCCGTCCGCAGTATGAGCACCGTATCTCTAGCGGCTCGATGTTGACCACTCGCAGTTTGTGCGGTAACGGCTCTCGAGCATTTTGAGTGATGCAGTTCCAGAATGAACATCGGGCTATGTTGACTAGATCTTCTCCCAGTTCTGCCTTCAACTTCTCAGCAACGCTGTAGTTTCGGATAATGGCAACGCTCGCTGCAGGTGCGATGAGGGCCAGCCTGTCAAGCTCCTCCTGACTGAGCTCACGGTCCTCGATTTTCAATACATCCTTGCGCCCAAGTTTGGCGCTTGGTACATTCATAACCATCGATATTGGGTTAGAACGTCCGATGTCCAGCCTGAGCATGCGTAGGACTTGGATTGCGCGACCACCGGGTATGTGATCGACCACAGTGCCATTGCAAATCGCAGTAACACGCCTCATCTCACTCATCACTTCACCTTCTTGGGGACCTTTACGCCGAGGCAATCACACAGTAGGGCCATTCTTGCAACCACACCATTGAATGCCTGCTGGAAATATCTAGCATGACGAGTCGAGTCGACGCTTGGATGAATCTCATTGACTCGAGGTAGTGGATGCATGATAACCATGCTCTCCTTGGCACCGGCTAAATCAGAGGCTGTCAGCATATAGATGCCAGCAACCTTGGTGTATTCATCTTCATCAGGAAAACGTTCTTTCTGTATGCGAGTCATATAGATGACATCGGCTTCTGCAATGGTTCCAGCGAGGTCAGTGGTCTCAGTGACTTCTGCTCCTTCTGCATTTAAGTCGGAAACTATCTCGGAGGGCATTCGCAGTGATTCAGGGGATACCAGTGTCAGTGTAGCGCCAAAGCGAACTAGGGCGTGAGAAAGGCTGTGAACAGTGCGACCATAGCGTAAATCACCCACTAGGACGACGTTAAGTCCCACGAGGGTACCGTGCGCCTCGCGGATGGTGAAGAGGTCGAGAAGAGTCTGAGTCGGATGGTTGCCCGCACCATCGCCCGCGTTAAGTACCGGAATCTCGATGGTATCCGCGCTGTATTGCGCGGCACCCTGCTGAGGATGGCGGATGACAGCCACGTCTGCATAGCCATCAATCATTTGCATGGTGTCGTACAGTGTCTCGCCCTTGGCCACCGATGAGCCGGCGGAACTGAAGTTCAGCACCGATCCACCAAGCCTTTTCATCGCAGATTCGAAGGACATTCGGGTTCTAGTGGAGTTCTCGAAGAACATGTTCGCGAGGACCTTGCCTTCGAGCAGAGGGAGGTAAATCTCACCTTTTGCGGCAGGAAGGAGACGCTCAGCGTTGTCTAGGAGACCGGTAATCTCCTTGTTCGTCAGATCGTCCATCGTGATGAGGTCGCCCATCGCCTTTCCTCAGCGAAGCCGGGAGCGTACCGGTTATCTGTCTTACTATCGACCCTCTGGACCATCTGACACGATACCGTCGGCTTGATGTGGGGCAATTATCCCGCGCGACTGATGATAATCAGCCGGACCCCGGTCCGAGTCTCGTTCTGCGGTGGTGGAACAGACGTCGATTGGTTCGCCTCGTCCGAGCCTAATGGGGGCATGGTCACCTCATTAGCACTTGACAGACACATCCACGTGACTGTGAATCGCCGCTTCGACGACAGCGTCCGGGTGTCCTACTCCTCAATGGAGATGGTGGACGATTTCGAGAACCTCGAGCACGAGCTGGTTAGGGAGGCCATGAGGATGACAGGAGTGACCTCCGGGGTCGAGATTACAACCATCGCCGACATTCCATCCAGAGGCACCGGCCTAGGTTCTTCCTCTGCAGTCACTGTGGGATTGCTCAATGCTCTGCATAGGTTCGCAGGACACGATGCTTCTCCCGAGCAGTTGGCCGACGAGGCCTGCCGCATTGAGATAGATATTCTCGGCCAGCCAATTGGCAGACAGGACCAGTACGCGGCCGCCTTCGGTGGTGTCAATTCAATTAGCTTCGGCCCCGACGGCGTTGAGGTAAATCCGGTGAAGATATCTCCCAATGTCGTCGAACGTCTCTCAGAAGAATTTACCCTCGTATTCACCGGTACATCGCGAAGCGCCTCGGAAGTTCTGAGCGAGACTCCTGAAGACCCGGCCGACAAATTGACCAGACTTCGCATCATTCGCGGACAGGCCGACGCAGTTCGAGGCATGCTGGAGTCGGGAGATCTTGCCGGACTGGGTTCGTTGATTGGCGAGGCCTGGGATTCCAAGCGTGGTATTTCCTCAGGTATCAGTAATGACGAACTCGATGCCATGCACAATCATATCATGGCTATGGGGGCCAGTGGGGCAAAACTTCTCGGAGCAGGAGGTGGCGGATTCTTCCTTGTGCACGGAGGAGAAGGCCTGCGTGAAAAATTGTCCGAACTCGGCCCCGAGCACAGGCTGATTC
>Ga0208764_10000400_pt1 | contig 27703 bp, 24 predicted proteins | sample ETNtaG_18_FD_185762 | JGI IMG/M metagenome (GOLD analysis project Ga0208764, IMG submission 185762) | Marine microbial and viral communities from oxygen minimum zone, Eastern Pacific Ocean - ETNP201302SV91 (SPAdes) (version 2) | ecosystem: Environmental > Aquatic > Marine > Oceanic ... | reverse complement strand
AGTCTGATGATTTTCCAATAGACCAAAACGAACTGGATGCACTTCATTTGTTTGTCAGAAACAATCCCATTTACTATAATTCGTATCAAGAAAAAATCAACCAAACAGAATGTATGGTGTATGAGGGTGACATTAACAAATTTTGGCTAAATAGCATTAGCCATGGTTCAAGCTACCAACCATTTTCGCCAACCTGGATGCTAACAGCTTACATAATCACAAGTATAGCAAAATCTCTCAATTACAAAGAAGTGCTTGACATTGGTTCAGGTGATGGACGAATTGCATATTGTGCAAAAATTTTAGGATTGGACGCACATGCTATTGAGATTGATGACATGTTAGTGGAACTACAAGAGTCAATCTGTAAAACCACTAAAGTTAATTTTAATCCCGTCTGTGCTGATGCAGTAAAATTTGATTATCAGAACCTCAATCTAGAGAAACCTGCATTCTTCATTGGAGGTTTGGCTCAGATGGGCGGAGAAATGTTAGCAAACAGTATTCTTACAAATCTTGATTCTGAATTAAAACAAAAAACCTGTATGGTTTTGACTGGGAGTTATTCTGAAAAGTATTCTCTTAAAGACAGAAAAGATGGAGGTTGGAGTTCATTAATTGAGAAGAACAATCTGAAGGTGATTCAATCAGCGGTTCTACCTACAGTATGGAGTTTTAATGAAACAATTGATACGCCGTATACTTTTGCAGAATTTAGCTAAAGTGCAGAATCAACCATTAGTGCAATAAACAATACTGCAAGATATGGACTTGAAAACTTGAACAAGACCCACGAGGATTTTTCAGTTGGCTTTGCAACAACCCAGGCGCTTAGTACTATCATTAGTGCACCTGATGCAATTGCAGTGTAAAGATACACTTCGCCCATTACTGGCTCACCTGTATCAGTTGTCAAAAAGAATGGAACTACACTAAACAAAACCATCATGAGTGTTGTACCTGCAATAACTCGTGCAGATGTTTTTTCAGATAAAACTGCAGTGAGCATTGGAACTTTAACTTTTTGATAGTCATCCCTGAAATGTAATGTCAATGCCCAGATGTGCATTGGAATCCAAATGAATACCAGACCTGCCATGATGAGACCAAAGTCCCAAAGTCCAGTTAGTGTTACTGCAGCATAACCAATCATTGCTGGTGCGCCTCCTGAAAAGCCACCTAGTATAATGTTAAGTTGGCTTTTTCTTTTCAATGCATGACTGTAAATTATAATATTATCTGCTAATCCAAAAGCCATAAAAATTCCACACCAAATTCCATTCCAGAATCCTGTTGTAAATGCAATTCCAAATGCACATGCAATTGAAACACCAGCTAAAATTAATCCAAAGTCTCGTGCTTTTTCGGCAGGATAAATTCTCTTACTTGGAATTGGTCTTTCTTTTGTTCTTTCCATGATTGCATCAATGTCTCTGTCATGATAGTTGGTCAAAGTATTTGCAGCAGCAGATCCAGCGGCTACTCCAAAAAGCATTAGAATCCAGGTTCCAATTGAAATTTCAATATTGTATATGTTTGAAGCAGTTACTGCAGTTCCCAATGCAGTAAAAACCAGCAAGTACCAGATCTTTGGTTTTGTTAGCTCATAGTATGTCTTGAATTTTGATTCTGTAGGTGCTGCTTGCATATTATATCATCATCTTCCAAAAAATAAATATCAAACTATTCATCCACGAGGTAAGGCATAGATTTTGTTCTTCTTTTCATCTCAATGAAGCTCTCAGAACCTATAATTCCATCAATTTTTCCAATTTTCTCTGAGACCACCTTGTGCATTTCATTTAGATTTCTTGCATACATTGTTACCATTATGTCAAATCTACCTGTAACTTCGGAAATTTCTCTTACTCCGTCAATGTTGAATAGACTATCGATAATATTATCACGTTTTTTTGAATCCATGTTAATTCCTGTAACTGATTTTACGCCATATCCAAGTTCTTTATCATTAACATCTATTGTAAATCTTTGAATTAATTTTTGCTTGAGTAAACGTTTGATTCTGCTATAAACAACTGACGTGTTGGTGTTAATTTTCTTTGCAAGTTTTGGAACAGAAATTGATGCATCATTAGATAATTCAGATAAAATATTCAAATCTAAATTATCAATTTTAGCCGTTTATGACACCTGCGTCTTGAATTATTCGACCTATAATAAAGCTATTTTTGAAATTTTTATTGTTTTTTCTACTAAATCTTGTCTTTTTTGTATAGCATCTCAGCTAGCAAGACAGCTCCTTTTGCAGAACCCATTTTTTTATTATGTGAAAAAAGTATGTACTTTAAACCATTGTCAAAGAGTTCTTCTTTTTCTACTCTTCCTATTGTTGTAGTCATTCCATCACCAACTTCTCTTTCCATTCTTGGTTGTGGTCTGGTTGGATCTTCATGAAATGCATAATATTCTTCTGGGGCTGAAGGCAAACCTGCTACAGAAATTTCTTTATTGTAATCATTGTATGTAGTTTTTGCCATTCCTGGATCAATTTCTTTTTCAGTTTCTACAAAAACTGACTCTGTATGTCCATCAATAACTGGAACACGTGTACATGTGCAACTAACTCTAATGTCTGCGTCTTCAATCTTACCATCTTTTAGTTTACCTAAGATTTTTCTAGTTTCTATTCTTACTTTTCCTTCTTCTTTTGGAATGTATGGTAAAATGTTATCAGTAATTCCCATTGCAGATACACCAGTTTTACCACCACCAGATATTGCTTGCATAGAAGTCATCATGACTTTTTTTGCACCGTATTTATCAAGTAATGGTTTTAGTGTAATAGCCAAACCTGTTGTAGTACAGTTTGGTAAAGGTGCTACCCAACCTTTCCAATTACGATTTTTTTTCTGAATTTCAAGAAGTTCTGCTTGCTCATCATTTACACCTGGAATTAGAATTGGTACATCCTCTTCGTATCTATATGCAGATGAAGTTGAAATTACTGGTAAATCTTTTGCAAACTTTGTTTCAATATCTCTTGCAGCAACTGATTCTACTGCTGAGAAAATTAAATCCAGTTCTGTAATGTCTATTTCGTCAATTGTTAATACATTCATTTCTTTTATGTAATCCGGAATTGGACCACTTACATCCCATGCAATAATACCGCTAGCGTCTCTTATGGCATCAAGATAGTTCTTACCTGCAGAACGTTCCGAAGCTGCAATTTGAGTTACTTCAAACCATGGATGATTATCCAATGATTGAACAAATTCTTGGCCTACAGAACCCGTAACTCCGATAATTGCTACTTTCTTTTTCATAGATAGGAATTTTGCATTTTCAGTTAATATTCCTTTAGAAGTATGACCAAAACAATACTATATCCTTGATGAATATCCCAAATATTGAAAATTAAAGCTAATCAATACGTCAAAAGCCATTTTCCAGCCTCACATGGAGGATTATATTCTATCAATAATCCATCTCCAGAGATTATTGATTTTAGCTCTAATGTCAATCCATTAGGCTGTCATCCAGGAGTAAAAAAATTCATAAAAAAACAGTTAAAATTTATTTCTCAATACCCTGATTCTGATTCATCTAATCTACGTTTGAATCTAAAATGGTATACAGGATTAAACGAATCTCAAATTATTGTAGGTAATGGTGCAACAGAAATAATCTATAATTTTACTAAAGCGCTTCTAAATGAAAATACTAAGGTGTTGATTCCAATACCAACATTCTCTGAATATGAAAAAGCCAGCAAGCTATCTGGATGCAAAATTATGTTTCATAAAACATTTAATCTAAATAACGATATTGATGAATTTATAAAAAAAATACCAACTAATGGTGCTGTGTTTGTTTGTAATCCAAATAATCCAACTGGTATAATTATTAAAAAATCAAATATGATGAAAATTATTAAACAGGCACAAAAAAAATCATGCCTTGTTTTTGTTGATGAAACATTTATCGAATTAGTACCAGATTCAAATGAATCTATAATTAAATCTATAAAGTCATATGAAAATTTGTTTATCTTGCGTTCATTTACAAAATCATTTGGATTAGCAGGTCTTAGAATAGGATATGCAATAGGAAATAAAGAATTAATTAATATTTTACAAAAATTAAAAATTCCATGGAATGTAAGCAATGTTGCACAAAATGCTGCTAGTGCAGCAATTTGCTATCATCCATTTCTTGATAAATCTAAATTATTAATTAAAGCTGAAAATCAATTCTTAAAAAAATCAATTTCTAAAATAAGTAATTTTACTTGTTTTGATTCGGCAACAAATTTTATTTTATTAAAAACTAAAGTGAAATCAAAAACTTTACAGAAAAAACTCTTAAAGAAAAATATTCTAGTTAGAGATTGCAGTACTTTTCGTGGTTTAAATCAAAATTATATTAGAATTGCAGTAAAAACGCATAAGGATAATATCAAATTAATTAATGCATTGGAGGCGATTTAAATTTCTAAATCATTAATGATTCAAGGTACATCATCTGGTGCAGGTAAAACAATTCTAGTTACTGCATTGTGCAGAATTTTTTCTGATTTAGGGTATTCTGTATCACCATTTAAGGCTCAAAACATGTCAAATTACTCATATTCTGATAAAAATTTTGAAATATCTAGAGCACAAGCTATACAGGCAATTGCAGCGAGAACAGAAATCTCTCCTTACCAAAATCCAATTTTATTAAAACCATTAGGTGATTACAAAAGTTCAGTTTACGTTAATGGAAAATATTACAAAAAAATGCATGCAAATGATTATTATAAAAAATTTGTAATGAAAATTGGTTTAAAACAAGCGTTACAATCATTCAATAATTTACAAAAAAATCATGATATCGTAATTATAGAGGGTGCAGGTTCACCAGCTGAAATTAATCTACAAAAATATGATATAGCTAATATGAAAATTGCAGAAAAAACACATTCTCCTGTAATTTTAATTACAGATATAGAGCGAGGTGGTTCTTTTGCTAGCCTTGTTGGAACTATGAAATTGCTTGAAAGAAAACATCAGAATTTAGTAAAAGGTTTTGTAATCAACAAATTTCGTGGTGATATAGAAATTCTCAAACCTGGATTTAGAAAACTTAAACAAATTACGAATAAGCCGGTTTTCGGTACAGTTCCACTAACAAAATTTTCAATTCCAGATGAAGATTCTATTGGTAATTCTCCAAAAAAAATAATATGGAATAAAACTAATTTGCGAAAATTAGACCATGAAATTGATAAAATTAGCAATGTTGTAAAGTCAAGTCTTAATATCAGTTCAATTAAGAGGATTTTAAAATGTTAATTGAATCAATATTGATAATTGGTTTTGCAATAATTCTAGATCTTGTTATTGCTGATCCTAGAAATAAATATCATCCAACTGCTTGGATTGGAGGATTCATTAGTAATTTAGTACCATTATTCAAAAGCGAAGATTCGAATTCAGAAAAATTTGGTGGTATGCTAATTGTATTAATCTCAAGTGGTGTTGTTGCAGCATTATTGATTATTTTCCATTTGAAAATAGTTCTAATTGGAGATGAATTTCTTATTTCTATAGTTACTGTTGTTGTTGGTGCTATTTTGTTAAAGACTACAATAGCAATAAGAGGAATGGAAAAACACGCATTGGCAGTTGTTGATGCTTTAGAGAATGATGACATTGATCAAGCCAGAGATAATTTAGCAATGATTGTGAAACGCAAAACAAAAAACTTGGATAAAAATCATATTTTATCTGGTGTTTTAGAGAGTATAAGCGAGAACACAGTAGATGGTGTTACAGGTCCAATGTTTTATTTTGCATTATTTGGTCTTCCAGGCGCATTTGTTTATCGTGTAATCAATACTATAGACTCTATGATTGGATACAAGACTGAAATGTTTAGAAATCTTGGCTGGTTTGGAGCAAATTGTGATAATATTCTAAATTATCTACCATCTAGAATTACTGGACTAGTTATGGTGTTAGCTTCCATGCTATTAGGAAACAACTGGAAACATGCATATCAAATTTTGAAAAGAGATAGTAGGAAAACCTCTAGTCCAAACGCTGGTTATCCAATGGCAGCATTAGCGGGTGCATTGGATACAAAATTTCAAAAAGTTGATAATTACACTATTGGTGAAGGTTCATTTTATCTTTCAATAGAGCATGTACGATCTGCAATTACCTTAATGAAAGTAACTACAATTCTCTTCTTTGGAATAGTTACAATTCCAATAATTACTATTCTATCTTATTTGGGGTTGACAATTATTGCTTAAACAAATAGGTTCAGTATTTTCATTTCTTACTATATTTCCCACAAATAATGCAAATCTTGAAACAATTGCAAAACACATGTATCTTTTTCCAATTGCTGGAATTGCAATAGGACTTCTTGTTGGTGCACTTGGTTATGGTTTTTCATTATTTCTTGATCCATTAATTACTTCATTGTTAGTTGTTGCGTCTTTAGCAATAATTACTGGAATTCATCACAATGATGGTCTTGCAGATTTTGCTGATGGTTTGATGACTAGAGGAACAAAAGAAAGAAAACTAAAAGCAATGAAAGATCTAACAACTGGATCAGCTGGAATTGTATCTATTGTTTTGTATATTGCAGGTGCAATAATTGCCATCTCTTTAACCAGTGGATATGAACTATTCAAAATAATTCTATTAAGTGAAATTTTGGCAAAATTTTCAATGGTTTTAATGGCAAGTCTAGGAAATTCTGCAGCAGTTGGTTCAAATTCACCATTTATGCAATTTATGAACGATAAAAAGCGACTAGCAGTTGCATTTGCCATTACAATTTTGCCATTTTTAATAATTGGAGAAACATCGGGTCTAATTGTATTTGCAGTTGGAATTGTCATAACTATGTTCATGGTTGGTCTTTCTACAAGAAGTTTTGGAGGAATCACTGGTGATGTATTAGGTGCAACAAATGAAATTACAAGACTTGCTTCCCTTCTGATCTTTGTTTCGCTATGATTGGTCTAATAATGGCTGGTGGCAAAGGTACCAGAATGAATATGGAACAAGAAAAATTACTGCTTAATTATAAAAAACCAATAATCTTACATGTAGTTGATGCATTAAAAAATTCAAATTGTTTTTCTCAAATAATTGCAGCAACTAGTTCAAATTCGCCAGAGACAGAAAAGATTTTACAGCAATCTGGAATTGACATAATTTCAACTTCTGGCAAAGATTTTGTTAGTGATTTGAACTATGTTTTAAAACAATTAGATGACTCAGTTTTTGTTACATCTGGTGATATTCCATTACTTGATGAAGAAATTATCAAAAAAATAGTTAAAAATTACAATCATGAAAAGATTTGGACTAGTATTGTATTGACAAGTTCATTTTTGAATTCTATAGGCATTAAATCAGAATGTACAACTAAAAATGGAGAACATGTTTTTTCTGGAGTATCACTTGTTAATGCAAATAAAATTAATGATTTAACGTCAATTCAGGAAAATTTTATTATTATTGATGATAAAAGAATTGGTTTGAATCTAAATACAAAATATGATTATGAATTATTATGCAGAACCTGAAATTTTTCCATTGATTTTAGCTTTGGATCCAGTTGGTTCTGAAATAATATTACCACAAGAATTACAAGTAACTTTTGTAGAACTATGTGAATAAATAATCTGTTCTTCTTCACATTCTTGGCATTTTATTTTATTAAATTTGCTGCTTGGCTCTGGAACCAAAATATGATCTTTTTTCATACTGCCACCAACTCAAACTTTCTTATTCTAATTCCTTTTTTCATCATCTTCTTTTTACATGTTGGACATGTTAGTAATTGTGTTACTTTTTTAGTTGTTTTTGCAGGTTTTGCTAATTTTGGAAATTTCTGACCACCATATCCTTTTTTACGTAATGCATGTCTTCGTTCACCAGCTGCAGAACCTCTACGTTTTCCAGCTTTGTAAATTGAAACTTTCATAGTTTGATGACTCTTACACTTTGGACAGTATGTTCTAGTCTCTTTCGGCAAATTCATATTATTTTGCCTCTATGTCGGTAATTTAAACATCGCTTCAATGTATAATAATCTCTAACTGGTTATGTACATGTGTTTTCAAATATAGCATCATCAATTATTCAGACAAATTCAACTGCAACTGGCAAAATTCCTGCTGATATGATTCTAAAGAATTGTTCATTGATCAATGTCTATACTAGAGAAATTCAGGAAAAAATACAGATAGCCATTAAAAATGACAGAATTGCATACGTTGGTTCTGATGCATCTCATGCAAAAGGAACAAAAACAATTGTCATAGACTTAAAAAACAAGTTTGTATCTCCAAGTTTTGTCGATCCACATATCCATATTGATCATTTCACATTACCATCAGAATTTGTAAAAAAATCTCTTTTATGTGGCGTGACTTCATTATTTCCTGATTCTATAGATATTGTTAGTGTATCTGGTTTTAGAGGATTCAAAGAATTTGTTAAACAAACAAAAAATTTACCTATGAGATTTTTTCATACAGTTCCTGGTGGATTACCAGTTGATAGAAAATTTAGTCATGGAAAGAGATTAACACTAAAAGAAGAAAGATTGGCAATAGAAAATCCTTCTGTGATTGGTTTGGGTGAAGTATTTTCATGGACAAAAGTAACTTCACGTGATCCACAAACTATGAAATCATTAATTCAAATGCATAAACAAAATTGTATTATAAATGGTCATACTGCTGGAGCAAGTGGAAAAAAATTAAATGCATATGTTTCATCTGGAATTTTTTCATGTCATGAACCAATTAATTTTGAACAAGTTATTGAACGTCTTAGATTAGGTATGTGGATAATGATAAGAGAAGGCTCTATTAGGCGAGATCTAAAAGAAATAATTCCACTTGTATTAACTCATGGAACATACACAAATAGATTGATGTTTTGTTCAGACGGATTGGATCCTGTTGATATTTCTACTCATGGTCATATTGATCATTGTGTTAGAGAATCAATTAAACATGGTTTAGATCCTATAGATGCAATATCAATGGCATCAAAAAATTGCTTTGATTATTATAAGATGAATAATGACTTTGGAGGAATTGCACCAGGTAAGATTGCTGATATGCTAGTTCTAGATAATCTAGAGAAAGTAAAAATAAAGAAAGTTTTTCTTGGTGGGAAACTAGTAGTTTCCAATGGAAAAATTTTATCACCAATAAAAAAACCACAATTACCATCATGGTTAACTAATACAGTAAAAACTCCAGTTCTTACAGAAAATGATTTTGTAATAAAATCAAAGAAAAGTGAAGAAAATGTCAATGTCATCTCAATGAAAACTGAAATTGTAACAGAAAAATCTATTGAAACTTTGAAGACAAAACATTGTAATGTTGCTCCATCTACTGAAAAAGATATCTGGAAAGTTGCAGTGTTTGATAGAACATTTGGAACAAAAAAACATTCAATTGGTTTTCTTAGTAATTTTGGCGCTGAAATAGGTGCATTTGCATCAACTTGGAGTTTTCATGAAAATGACATGGTTGTAATAGGTTCAAACGAAAAAGATATGGCAGTTGCATCAAATGAATTAAGAAAATCACAAGGAGGAATAATTGTAGTCAAAAATGGAAAAACACTTGCTTTTATGCCATTGGCAGTGGCTGGAATAATTTCATCAAAACCAATTGAGACTGTGGCAAATCAATTTTCAAAAATAAATCACACATTGTCAGATCATGACTGTGTATTCAAAAAACCACATCTTGTACCAGTTTTTCTACCATTTTTAGCTCTTCCTGAAATTCGTATTATTTACAGTGGAATAGTTGATGTGAAAAAAAGAGAATTCATTTCATCGATCATCTCGTAAGGTATTAAAGCAGGAATTATAGCAAAAAATCAATGGCATCTATACAACAAACCCCAAACGGACCAGTTTTAGTTCTAAAGGAAAGTGCTTTACAAGAAAAAGGAAAAGATGCACAAAAAAACAATATTGCTGCTGCTAAACTTGTAGCAGAATTAGTAAAATCAAGCTTAGGCCCACGAGGACTAGATAAGATGTTAGTTGATTCTTTAGGTGATGTTACAATTACAAATGATGGTGCAACAATATTGAAAGAAATTGATGCACAACATCCAACAGCCAAGATGATGGTTGAAATTTCTAAGACAATTGATACAGAAGTAGGTGATGGAACAACATCATCAGTAATATTTGCAGGTACACTTTTAGCTAAAGCAGAAGAACTTCTAACTAAAGATGTTCATTCATCAGTAATAATTGATGGTTTTCAGGCTGCAGCAGAAAAATCCCTAGAAATTCTAAATGAAATTGCAAAAAAGGTTCAAGCTAATGATAAAGAAACATTACTTAAAATTGCTGCAACAAGTATGGAATCAAAATTAATTTCTGAAGATAGTGGTGAACTATCCAAAATTGTTGTTGACGCAGTTCTAAAAATTACAGAAACAAAAAATGAAAAATCAACTGTAGATCTTGATAATATTAAAGTAGAAAAAAAGGCAGGTGGATCTATAACTGATACTGCATTAGTCAAAGGTATAGTTCTTGATAAAGAAATTGTTCATAGTGGAATGCCTACCAAAATTCAGCAAGCAAAAATCGCTTTAATTAATTCTGCACTTGAAATTGAAAAAACTGAAATGAGTGCTGAAATTAGAATTAATGATCCAACACAAATGCAAATGTTTTTGGAAGAAGAAAATAGAATGCTAAAGTCTATGGTTGAGAAATTACATTCTATTGGAACAAATGTTGTAATATGTCAAAAGGGAATTGATGATATGGCTCAACACTTTTTAGCAAAACATGGAATTTTGGCTGTTAGACGTGTTAAAGAAAGTGATATGACAAAACTTGCAAAAGCTACAGGTGGTCGTATTTCTAGTAATCTTGATGATATTACTGAGAAGGATCTTGGATTATCTGATTTAGTACATCAAAAGAAAGTTGAATCTGATAAATGGGTATTTGTAGAAGGATGTAAAAATCCACATTCAATCACATTATTGATTCGTGGTGGTTCTCAAAGAGTTGTCGATGAAGTAGATCGTTCTATTCACGATGCATTAATGGTTGTAAAAGATGTTATTGAAAAACCTGCAATAGTTGCAGGTGGTGGTGCTCCAGAAGCATTATTGGCTGCATTTTTGAAAGATTGGTCAGAAAGTTTTGATGGACGTCAACAATTAGCAATTAAGAAATTTGCTGAAGCATTAGAAATAATTCCTCTTACAATTGCTGAAAATGCAGGAATGGATCCAATTGATACTATGGTTTCATTACGTGCAAAACAGAGCGAGGGTAAAAAATGGAGTGGAATTAATGCTAAAGATGGTAAAGTAAGTGATATGCTTTCATTAAATATTGTAGAACCTGTAGTAGTCAAAGAACAAATCATCAAGGCTGCAACTGAAGCTGCATCAATGATTTTAAGAATTGATGATGTTATTGCAATTTCTGGTGCACCTGGTGGTGGACCTCCTGGAATGGGCTAATCCTACAAAAGATCTATTTTAGAATTTTAATCAAAAATCTAGTAAAACACTTCTACTTAACAAATTTTAAGCAGTAAATAACACCAAATCTCGCAGAGGTCGCCTAGCCTGGTAGGGCGCGGGCCTTGAGAGCCTGTGTTCGCAAGAACGCGGGGGTTCAAATCCCTCTCTCTGCGTTTTTATTTTGAAAATTTTCCTAACTCTGCAAGCATTGCAGATAATTGAATTTCAGAATTTGCACCTGATAAAACTCTATAATCATATTTTGCAATAATTTGTGACATTTCTTCAAGATTTTCAGATTTCTGTTCGAATAATGATTGATTGATATATTTTAGAAAGTCTGATTCAGACATTCCATAAACTTTGATGAGTTCAATCATCTTATTTCTAGCATCCTGAATTTTTCCTGAAATAGCTAATTTTAGTACGTCAGATACATCAGTAGTTTTTGTTAAACCAGCAGATGATTTCACACTTGCTTGAGTTATATTTCCTGCACTTGCAACTGCTTGAAGTAAATTTATTGCATGTCTCATATCTCCTCCAGCATAGTTTGTAATTTCTTTTAAACCATTTTCATCAACCTTGATCTTTTCTTTCTGGGAAATGATTTTTAATTGCTCAATAATTTCATTTTCACTAATACGTGTAAATTTGAAAACTGCACATCTACTTTGAATTGGATCAATTATTTTTGAAATGTTGTTTGCAATTAGTATGAATCTACAGAATTTTGCAGTATCTTCTATTATTCTTCTTAATGCAGTTTGTGCATCAGAAGTCATTTCATCTGCTTCATCTAAAATAATAATTTTAAATGGTATTTGTGAACCTAATCCTGCAAACCTTGAAAATTTTTTAACTCTTTCACGAACCATATTGATACCACGTTCATCTGATGCGTTTAGTTCTAATGTATAATCTTTCCATACATCTCCAAGTATTTCACGTGAGATACATATTGCAGTTGTAGTTTTTCCCACTCCAGCGCTACCAGAAAACAGCAAATGAGGCATTTCTGATTGATTTTTCATTAATCCAGATAAACTGCCTTTAACATCTTTTTGATTAACTATTTCTGAGAGATTTTGTGGACGATATTTTTCTACCCACATAACATCAGTGTTTATCATAGTTGGAAACTGCTTATTCTATTAATAAATGACTACTAGGATCAAATGATCAAAGCTAATTGTTAAGGAAATTGATCGATCGTACCCATTAAATCCCTGTCACGCCTTTCATGAATATTGGAATTAGAAGACACCGCTAAAGTATACTCTGTAGGATATGGCCTAGAAGACGTTAAAGTTGAATTTTCACATGATTTGAAAATTAATGTCTCTGAAATTCAAGTTGAAGGAAAACAAGGCGAAATTATGAATTTACCTAGATGGGTTGCAAAAATACTTCATTCTGAAAATCATATTGTAATTCATGAACAAGACATGATTCAAGAACTAAAACAAGCAAAAGTTAAGGAAGATGTACAAGGTGAGGATTCTATTTCTTCATTAGACAAATATTTTTACATAAAGTTAAATGAATATATGAAAAATTTACCAAAAGATGATTTTGATAAAGTAGAAAGCATGTTAAATCAACTTATACGAATAAGACAAGGCAAGATTGTACGATTAGCTGATTCATCTCAACTAACTTCTGACTTGGGGTCAAAACTAAGTGTAGAGGAAGAAGTATTTTACAATCAGATCCATAATGCTAGTATTGAATTTAAAAAACAAGTTATAGGTAAGAAAAAATGACTGCTACAGAAACTCAAACTCCATCGGCATTATCAGATTATGTCAAAGACTTTTTGATACAATTCAAAGATAAATCAGGTTCATATCGATATGTAGAAGATATTGATAAAATGATGTCATCAAAATCCAGATATATCAATGTTGATTATAATGACTTGGTAACACATCCTGAAATAGAATCAAAGTTTAATGAAGATCCAGATGAAATTCTTGAAGCATTTGGAAGAGCAATCAAAGAAATATTAAATGAGAGATTTCCAAAATATGCCAAAAAAATTGAGCATGAAATAAGAGCTAGAATTGCAAACTACCCAGTACAAAGAAGTCTACGACAAATTAATGCAGAAATAATCGGAAAAATGACAAGTGTCTCTGGTATGGTTTTGCGTGCATCTGAAGTAAAACCATTAGCAAAAGAACTTGTATTTTTCTGTCCAGTAGGTCATAGAACTGATGTCATATTAGAAAAAGGTCTTACAATAACTACTCCAGTTCAGTGTTCAAATGAAAAATGTACACATAGAGAACTAGCCTTGGAGCCTCAATCTAGCCGATTTATTGATGTTCAATTTGTCAGATTACAAGAATTACCAGAAGATCTACCGCCAGGACAACTTCCTCATTATCTGGATATTACTGTAAAACAGGATTTAGTAGATGATGCTAGACCTGGTGATAGAGTCGCATTAACTGGTATTGTTAGAATAGAACAAGAAAAGATGACTGGAGTTTCAAAAAATAATAGTCCATTGTACAGATTACGATTAGATGGAAATAATGTAGAGTTTCTTGGAGGTAAAGCTTCCAAGACTTCACGGCGTATTCAACGAGAAGAAATTTCACCAGAAGAAGAAAAAACTATCAAATCATTATCAAAAAGCCCAGATGTTTATGATAGAATAATAGATTCTTTTGCACCACATATTACTGGTCATAGAATTATCAAAGAATCAATTCTGCTTTTAATGGCAGGTTCAACTCAAAGAGAATTACAAGATGGAAGTAAAATTAGAGGCGACATCAATATCTTCCTTGTAGGCGATCCAGGTACTGCAAAAAGTGAGATGTTAAAATTTTGTGCGAGAATTGCACCAAGAGGTTTGTATACATCTGGAAGAGGTTCTACTGCAGCTGGTTTGACTGCAGCAGTTGTTCGTGATGTAAATGGAATATTCATGCTAGAAGCTGGTGCTACTGTTCTAGGAGATCAAGGATTGGTGTGTATAGATGAATTTGATAAAATGAAAGATGAAGATAGAAGTGCACTTCATGAAGTTATGGAACAACAGACCGCAAGTATTGCAAAAGGTGGAATTGTTGCAACATTAAATGCTAGAACTTCAATTCTTGCAGCAGCAAACCCAATGTATGGAAAATATGATCCTTTTAAGAATATTACAGAAAATGTTAACCTACCAATACCACTGCTTACAAGATTTGACCTTATTTTTGTTGTAAGAGATCAACCATCAAAAGAACGAGATGAGAAAATTGCTAAGCATATAATTAATTTACATACACCTCAAGGAATTGACAATAGGTCATTAGTTGATTCTGAGACACTTACAAAATACGTTTCTTATGCAAAAAGAGTTGAGCCTATTCTTACCAAAGAAGCAGAAGACAAAATTCTTGCGTATTATTTGAAGATGCGTAATGTTGAATCAGAAGAAATGATTACTGTTACGCCTAGACAATTAGAGGGTTTAATCAGACTTGCAACTGCAAGAGCTAGACTTTTACTAAAAACTAAGGTAGAAGAAGAAGACGCACAAAGAGCAATTGAACTTTTACAAAACATGTTTGAGGATGCAGGAATTGATGTTAATACTGGTAAAGTTGATCTTGGTGTACTACAAGGAAGACCACGTAGTGAGGTTTCAAAAATGCAGTTGTTCATGGATGTTTTGAAAGGACTTGAAGGAGAACCTAAGAAATCAGTGCCAGAAGAATTGTTATATGAAGAATTAGTAAAAACAGAAAAATTCACTGATGATGAAGCTAGGAACATAGTAAGAAAAATGACTCGAGAATCATCTATTTATGAGTCAAAACCTGGTCACTATAATACAGTATGAAAATAAGTGACTTAGATCTAGATTCACAAGCAATTAATTTTCTCCATTCAGAAGGATATGACGAACTTTTTGAACCACAAGAACAATCTGTAACGGCTGGATTATTTGATGAAAACAAGAATTTTTTGATTACAATACCTACTGCAAGTGGAAAAACACTCATTGCAATGTTAGCAATTCTCTCCCATCTTTCAAAACATAAAACCAAAGTTGTTTATCTAACTCCATTACGTGCGTTAACTAGTGAAAAATTTGAAGAGTTTAAAAAATTAGAGAAATTATCTCAAGGTAGAAAAATCAAAGTGGCATTATCTACTGGAGATTCAAAAGAAAAAAAAGAGAAATTAGAAGATGCTGATGTAATATTTCTCACAAATGAGAGTATGGATGCAAATATGGCATTTCAGCAGGATTGGATTTATGATATAGGATTGGTGGTTTCTGATGAAATTCATCTAATTGGTGATGACACAAGAGGTCCAACATTAGAAATTGTTTTGACCAGACTTAGATCTGGATTTATTGGAAAAAACCCACCTAAAATTATTGGACTTAGTGCAACTATCTCAAACAGTAATGAACTTGCAGACTGGTTAGACTGTGAATTAGTTGAGAGTACATTTAGACGTGTTCCATTATCTGAAGCAGTTTACAGCAGACATATCATAACAAATCAAGATCGAGAAGAAACTGAGGGAAATCTTACAAATGATCGTCAAGAGTCTAGGCATCAAAAAGACTGGATTGGTTTAGGATTGGATACTGTAGATAATGGAGATCAATGTTTGATATTTGCAATGACAAGAAGGAATGCTGTAGCGTGGGCAAAAGAAGCTGGACGGGATGTTGTAAAAATGCTTACAGAAATACAACGAAAAGAATTAGAAAAAATTTCAAAAAAAATTCTTCCAAAAGATAGTTATGATAATACAAAATTAACTACTGAATTAGCACATATGGTGAAAAATGGCACTGCCTTTCATCATGCAGGACTTGATCAAAGATGTCGTGCAATCATTGAAACTGAATTTAGAAATGGTCACATAAAATTATTAAGTGCAACACCAACCTTAGCTGCTGGTGTAAACTTACCAGCACGTAGAGTTGTAATACCAAGTGTAATGAGATATACAAACAATGGCTTGGAAAAAATTAGTATTTTAGAATACAAGCAAATGTGTGGAAGAGCAGGACGACCACAGTATGATGATATGGGTGAATCAATAATTATTGCAAAAGGATATCCTGATGAAATATTAGAATATTATGTTGATGGTAAACCAGAATCATTAAAATCAAAAACATTAGATGAAGATAGTTCATTACGAATTAATTTACTTGGATTTATCTATACATCATCCAAATTCAATCCCACATCTTATGAAAAAATAATAGAATTCTTTTCAGAAACTTTTGCTGCGTACCAACTTTCTAATAATTCTATATTAGAAAAAAAAATATCAAAACAACTTGAAAAATTAAAAGAATATGGAATGATAGTTGATGAAAATGGTTTTGAACCTACAAAATTTGGAATTAGAGTTTTTTATTTAAGAATTGATCCTAAAACAGCTTTTGATATTACTGGTTACATTGAAGATTATGTAAGAGGAACAAAACATACATTTGGAATATTACATATGATTACTAATCTTCCTGAATTTTATTCACAGTATCCAATACCTCAAAAATATCAAGAAAGTATGGACGATCTTATTAATAAAAATGAAAAATTGTACACACAACAAAAATTTTCAAACGAAGATTGCTTTAAAAGTCTATTAATTCTTTACAAGTGGATTGATGCTATGACTTATCAAAATATGTCAGAACATTTTGATGCTGAACCCGGTGATATTTTCTACATAAAAGAAAATGCAAAAGATTTGGTTTATACATTTACAGAGATTGTTAAATTTTGGAGAGATCACGCCAAAGAAAATGAACAAAAAAAAATTGTATCTGAATATCAGAATCTTATCGACGAATCAGATTTACTCAAACTACGAATCACACATGGTGTTCCAGAGAAATATCTGGAATTAATAAAAATTAAACAAATTGGACGAGTTCGTGCTCAAGTTTTGTACAAAAATGGCTACAAAAACAAAACTTCACTGAAAAAAGTACCACTTGAGAAATTAGCTAAAATCGATAAAATTGGCATGATACTTGCAAAAAGTATCAAGTTCCAGTTAGAGAACTCTAAAAAATAATGTCTTAATGCGATCATTATGTCATTAAATTTTCTAGAAATAATTACCTAGTAATTTTTGAAATAAGGTTTATAACTATTCCAGCAGGATTTCAGCCATATGTCAGATCAAGAAAATAGGTCAAAACTTTCTAGACGAGACTTTTTGAAGTTAATGGGTGCTGCAGGCACAGGTTTAGCTTTTGCACCTTTTGTTCCTTGGGGTTCTTTTCTTCCAAACCCATCATCAACATCTGCTGAAAAAGTTCCAGTAGAACTTCCTGATGGAACAGTAGCAAACGTAAACAGTTTTCCAATTAATCATGCAGAAATAATTACATATCCAAAAAGTGGAGACCGAGTTTTAGATGAAGAGGCATTTCGTAAATGGCAATTCATCAGACTTCCTGCAAAGTATGGTGGTGACAAAAATAAAACTACATCATTTAGAGCTTACAGTATGATTTGTTTACATCTTTGGTGTGTATGGAAATATTGGCCACAAGAAGGAAGAATGAGAGGTGAATGTCCTTGTCATGGAAGTATGTATGATGCAAGAACTGGAACTGCATTTGCAGGTCCAGCATCATTACAAGCAGCTCCTTCTGACACATTACCAGAATTATATATGGAAGCTGACAGCGATGGCTATTTGTATATTTTACCACCTACTTGGGGACCCAACAAAAATGGAGTAATAGGATATGGCCGCTTCGTTAAGTAGAAGAAACGGCACTCTTGCCTTTATCTATTGGATTTGGGATAGTCTTGACAGAACAATTTTTACTGCAATAAAATTCTCCTTCCCTGCAAGATTTGTAAGTCCATTTGGATTTTTGGGAATGTTAACTTTCATCACATTTATTATTCTAGGAGTTTCTGGTGCACTTTTGATGTTCTACTACGAACCAATATTAGATAGAGCATGGGATAGTGTTGAGTTCATCAATAATGACGTTCCTTTTGGTTTTCATATTCGTAATATTCATTATCACGGCTCAAATGCAATGGTAATGCTTGCAATACTGCATATGTATTATCAATACTTTAGTGGGCGATATAAAATTCGAAATGAAATTCTTTGGGTAACTGGAATTATCTTAGGAACAGTTACAATCCTAGAAGCATTCACAGGTTACGATATTATTTTCAGTGAAAGAGCGGAGCTTGCAATTAGTATTGCAGCATCACTAACAAATTCTATACCGATTGCGGGGCCGTTGATACGAGATATGGCATTTGGAAATGGATTCCATGACTTTGTTCTAAGATTCTATACACAACATGTGTTTATTCTTCCAATTGTAATGCTAGGTTTAATGGCAGTTCATTTTCCAAGATTTCTAGTATTTGACGTACCAATGGTAATGGCAATTGGTGGTGCTATTTTGATTACTGGTGGAGTATTCCCCGTTGATCTTGGATTTAAATTCCAACCGACTGTACCGCCTGGAATTACTGTTCCGGAATGGTATCTGACCGGACTTTATGCATTTCTAAGGACACAGTATGACAAATTTGTAACTGGTGTATTATGGCCAGGTATTTTCATACTGTCGCTGTTGGTAATTCCATTTGTTGATAGATACAAAAAGTTCTCATGGAAGGATAAGCCGCTAATTACTGCATTTGGAATAGTAGGTATTGCACAAATCTTAGTTACTACATACTGGGGATTTTACATCCCACCAGATTCAACATTACCTCTAGTTGAAAGACTTGTCATAGATCCAATTTACCTCTATACTGTAATGATATTGCTTGTTCCTTTGGGAATTGGATTTAGCTACATGATGATTTATCTTGCTAAAGAAGCTGAAAGAAAAGCAAAACTTGCCAAAGAAAAAGGACCGCAAAAAATTGCAAGAATTGAATTTTCTGAAAAATGGATTAATTGGGTAATTGTTGCATTAATTGCATTCATGGTATTTCTGAATATTGCGGCGTATAATGCAGCAATTACAGGAATGAAGAATATGGGATTATTCCTAGCAGGTCTAATATTGATTGTATTTGCTGGCATGTTCCATGTTTATAGATATTCTATGGCACAAACTCAGATAGCTCCTCCACCACCAGGCTCAAAGAGAAAAATAACATCAAAGGCAGTTTCTGGTCCATCTACAAAAGAACTTCCAACTAAAGATAGTTTAGACGACTCTTCTGAAAAAAACATACAAGAAAAAGAGGAATTTACCAAAGCTCTTGAGAAAAAGGATGTTCACGTTCCAGAACCAAAAACACCTGAAATTAAATCAAAAACAGCTGAATTGAATACAGAAAAAGATCCAAATATTGGAATGTCAGATCTAAAAAAACCATAATTAAAGACCAATTTTTTAAAAAAGCTTTATAAGACTTTCAGAAACCATGCAAGCTATTGAGCACAACTGAAACATCATCAAGTCATGCATATGGAATTGGAATTATGGTAGTGATTATTGCTCTTGGTTTAACAATATCATGGTATACTATGTTTTGGTTACCTGAAGAAAATCAGAAAGTTTTCGTAGATGAACACATTCTTAATCCATCCGGTCAAACTACAATTAATATTATTCAAGGTTCATCAAGTCCTGAACAAGAAGATAACTATGTTCCAAAATTAGTTCAAGTTCAACTTACTATAGATAATTTTGTTGTGTGGAAAAATATAGATGAAACTCCACATACTGTAACTCCAGACAGTCACGATAAAGATGAAATTACTGATCCTTTTAGTGGTCAATTTGGTTCTACAGGTGTAATTATGCCTGGTGAGAATTATGAATTTCTATTTACAGATGCACCACCAAATGGTGCAAAAGTAATTGATTATCATTGTGATCCACATCCTTGGATGATTGGTACAATTGAAATCACAAAATCTAGATTCTAAGTAGAGAATGTAGCAAAAAGTTGGTCATTTTCAACTTCTTTATGCTGTTCAATAATTGATGCTCTAAACTTTACATCGTGTTTTTCTGTAGGTTCAAATTCTATAGATGCGGTGAAGTTAGCTTTATTGTCTGGCATTGTATCTTTACTTATAAAAAGTCTGGAAACATTTTGTTCTATTTTTTTTCCATTGTATGAACGCCAAACAACTAGCTCGTTTGTACCTATAATCTGAGTATTGATGACCACACCATCATACAAACCAGGATAATTTACAATTACATGACCTATAATTTCTGAATGGGGTGAGATATTCATATTTTCTAATTTAATTTCTATGTCTTTCATGATGAAATCATAATAATTGAAAATAAATAACTTATGAGAAAACGGGCCCGAAGGGCTTCGATCCCTTGACCATTGGATTAGAAGTCCAACACTCTATCCATGCTGAGCTACAGGCCCAAAAATTTAGCAATCAATTACCATTTTAAGGGTTTTTACAACCATTTTTTATTATTTAGTTCTCTTTCCATTTTGAACAAAAACTGCTGAGAGTAACCAGCATATTTACCAAAATACTCAATAATTTTTTCATGCATATTATCATAAGTTTTGTTGGTGATTGTTTTTGTTGTCACTTCAAATTTATGTGAATAATATTTTTGTAAAATTCGCAACATCCATCTATCTAGTGGAAATGCTTCAAGCTTGTCAAGTGAAAATAATAAAATACAATCAGCAACTTTGTTTCCAATTCCAAAAACTTTTAGTAATTCTTGTTTTGCCATTTGATAATTCATATTTTGTAAAATATCAAACTCAATTTCATTTTTTGTAACTGCAATAGATGCCTTTTTGATTGCTTTTGCTCTATATCCTACTCCACAACTAAGAATGTCTGATATTGATGCATTAGAGATTACATTAGCCTCAGGAAAAACGAAAAATTCTCTTTTGTCAACTATCTTTTTTTTACCAAATTTTTTGCATAAATTATTTAATCTTGTTTTGATATTTGGTATATTGGAATTAGCTGATACAATAAATGAAATATAACATTGATACGGATTTTGTCGTAGTAATCTAATTCCAGGAAAATTTTTAATTGCATTTTTAACTATTTTATCTCTCTTTAACTGTGGAAATATCTCTTCGAAATTATCATTTTGTCTAAAAAAATTAAATTCTTTCTGATTTTTTCTAAATTTTTTTGTTTTATCATCTATAACAAAAATATTTTCACCATCTATGCCATACCAATTTTGTTTTATTTTTTCCCATAAAAATACCTGACCGCTGTTAATAGTATCATCGATACTTATTTCTCCAAATTTTTTGTTCAATTTTTCTTTTAAGAATATTTTTCTAATACTGTTAAAATTTTACTTGCGGAATTTCCATTTCCATAAGGTGATTTTTTGATTTTGACTTCTTTTTTGTCCCATTCTTGTAAAATTGATTTTGTAATATTTTGATGTTTTAATGTGATTAAACTTGCCATACCTGCATTAATTGCTTCAGGTCTTTCTGATGATTCTCGTAAAACTAGTACTCTCTTTGATAATAATGGTGAAGTAATCTCTTCCTGAATCCCACCCGAATCTGTCATTATAAACCTAGAATTTTTTATTAAAGCAAGAAAATCAAGATATCCTTGCGGGTTTAGAATTTGTATGTGTTTACAATTTTCTAATTTTTTTATCATACTAAATTTTTCTAACATTTTTTTAGTTCTTGGATGTAATGGAATTATTGTTGGTGTTTTTGCTCCAATAATTCCTTTTATTATGTTATTCAATACTTTTTCATTATCTACATTTTCTGCTCTGTGAATTGTAGTTAGTATATACTCTGAGAACTTTACATGTTGCATGATTTTTGATTTCTTTTTGGAAAAAGGAAGATGATCTTTTATTGCGTCCATAACAGTATTTCCAGAGATATGAATTGATCCAGTTACATTTTCATCAATTAAATTCTGATATGAATTTTTTGTTGGTGCAAATAACAAGTCTGATATATGATCAACCATTCTTCTGTTATGTTCTTCTGGCATTCTCCAATCAAAACTACGTAGTCCAGCTTCAATGTGAGCTATTTTTCTCTTGAGTTTTACTGCTAGTAAAGATGTTGCAAGAACACTATTTGTATCTCCTTGAACAAGAACAATGTCATCTTTACTTCCTAATTGATTTTCCAAGTTTGTCATTATTTCAGCAATCTGTGAAGCTGGACTTTTTGATTTTAATTTTAGATTGAAGTCTGGAACTGGTAATTCTAGATCATTGATAATTTGAGTTGATAGCTGGTAATCATAATGTTGCCCAGAATAAATAAATTTAAATTTTTTTTTCTTTTCAATTAATTTTCTTATTATTGGTGCTACCTTGATAATCTCAGGTCTTGTTCCTGCAACTATTACAATTCTTTTCATGAATTAAAGAAATAAAGTAAAAATGGCTTATTAAACTCTAATTGATGTTATCTCTCAGATTGTGGTGTCCTACTGACACATAGAAAAATCCTATATCATCTGCTATTTTTTTATCAAAAACTCTCTTTGTATCTACCAAAATTGGATTTTCATTCATAATATCTCTTAGAACCTGTAAATCTAATTTTTTATACTCATCATGGTCTGTTAAAATAACAAGCAAATCAGATTTTTCGATTGTTTTTAGAATGTTTTTTTCATATAATCCTCCAAAACTAGTATCAGTATTTGGATCATTTACTTTGATTTTGCAACTAAAATCTAAAAGATGTTCAATTATTTTTTCCGATGGTGAATTTCTTACATCACTTACATTTGCTTTGTATGCAGTTCCTAATATTGAAATTACTGAGTCTTCCAAATTTTTATTTTTTTCCTGTAATGCTCTTTGTATCAAAGTTACTACATGTTCTGGCATTTTATCATTAATTTTTCTTGAATTTTGAATTATATCTGATTTTATCGGTTCTGAATTAAATGGATTAAGAAGTAGGTGTGGATCTTTTGGCAAACATGGTCCACCTACACCAGGTCCTGGTTGATGTAGATTGACTCTTGGATGTGAATTACAAACACGAACCAATTCATTAAAATCAATTCCATATTTTTCACAAATAATTCCTATTTCATTTGCTAATGCAATGTTTACATCACGATATGTATTTTCTACAAGTTTTGAAATTTCAGCTACTCTAAATGTAGTTAGAACAATTTCTGCGTTTACTATTGTTTTATACAGTTCTTTTGCCAGAACACCAGATTCAGTATTTAATTCTCCAATTAGTCTTGGTGCAACTTTGATTTCACTAAATGCACGTCCTGGTACTAATCTTTCAGGTACATAACAACTCCAGCAAATTTCATCTGACTTTTGAATGGATGGAAGAATTAATCCTTCAAATGTACCAGGTGGTAATGAGCTTTCAATAAGAATTAATTTTTCATTGAGATTATAGCTATCTAGTGAATCACATACTATTTTGAGATGTGTCATATCCGGTCTAATATCTTCAGTTATAGGTGTAGCAACACATACAATAATTACATTTGAATTTTGTATTGCTTCTTCAATTTTTGTAGTAGCATGAAATCTTTTATTTTTTTGACTATTTTCAAGAATTTCTTGTAAATTTTCTTCTTCAAAAGGAGGTATTCCATTATTTACTTTGTTAACTAATTCTTCATCTGTATCAACACCTGTAACACTGAATCCAGAATTTACAAACGAAAGTGCTGTAGGTAATCCAACCTGACCTAAACCAATAATACAAATTTGTACTTTTTTATTTTCTATTTTTACCCTTAATTCTTCAAATTGTACAGTCAAACGATATTCTCACTTATGTCCTAAATTAATATGATATGCATGAATTATCCTGCTTTTTCAATTTTGGGTCTTCGATATTTATTTCGAGATACAAAATATATTGCTACTAGAATAAATGCAGTGATTAATGATATAGTAATTCCTGTATTATATGATTCAGGCAAATAAACAAATTCTATTGTATGCTCACCTTCAGGGACAAAAATAGCTTTTACCAAACCATCTGCTCGATAAATTTTTGTTTCAGTTCCATCAATAAATGCTTTCCAACCTGGATAATAGACATCAGTTAAAATTAAAATAGATGCATCAAAATTACTGGTTTCAATTAAAACATTATTTGTTTCATATGAAATAATATTTGCATTATTAATTTCATTATCATTAGATAATTTTAATTTATTAATTGATTCATTAGATAATTTTTCTTCTAGTATAACATTCTGTCGTAAATTAAAATCAGGATTTTTTAATAAATATTCTTGTGCTGTATCTTTTTCTACTGTTTTGAAATTATTAACAAGAAATGCTCTTGGATAAACATCATAATTTTCATGAATGTAAATATCTTCAAATTGATACACTATATTATGTTCATTTGAATCTGATAAAATTGAAAAAACCATTTGTTTTGTATCAATTGGAATATTATTCTCATAAAAAGTACCTTGTAATTCATTTTCTACATAGTCAAATCCGATTTGATCCTTGGCAATTGTATGAACTACTGCAAATTTATCATTATTTACTTGAGGATATTGCAATGAAAGAATCAATTCTTTATTTAGAACATTTTCTATTTGTGGTTCTAAATTAAATTGATTATATTTTTGATTTATTATTTGTGTTAAAACAGATTCTCTGTGATATTTTTTATCATATGGTACTGAATCTAATGAAAGTATTATTGTATCATTTTCCTCTAACTGGAATGCCGACATTGAAACACCTAAACTTGTTATAGTATTAACAGGTGAAACAAAACTTTGAGATATACTTGATTCCATATCTTGAATCTTACTAATTTCTCTCGTATTTCCAGGAATTCCTACTGTTATACTATCAAAATTATAGCCATCAGTTATGATATATTTTACTCCCAAAAAGTCAAAATACTTTTTATTATCATAGAATTTTTCAATTGATTCCATTGGACCATATGAAAAAGTCCAAGGAGGAAATCCCAATCTTCCATTATCTGCATCTTTATCTAAAAAGTTCTGAACAAAATTAGCAAATGAATCAATAGTAAATGGTGAAATTACACCAATGCTGTTAATACCATAGGCTGAAGGATAATTTGGTTGCATAGAATAACCAAATGAAAACATCCTATGATTTTCCATGTTTGTTTTCAAAAAATCTGTTACTGGATTATCTTCAAAGGCATCAGTTTTTTTCATCATTCCAAAACTACTAAATTCAGAAATTAACACAACACTAAGAAATATAATTATTAAAATTCCAAATAATATTGATATCTTTATACTTTTATCATTAGTATTCCATGTTAATCTACTTGGTTTTAAAACCAAAATTGTTAATACAATAATTCCAACAAATAAAATTATAAATTTGTAAGCAAGAAATATTGGGTGCAAACCAAGTGGAATGTATAATGATAATTCAAGTAAAACTAGTGGAATTATTATAATTATTATAGATTTATTTTTTGTAATTCCAATTGCAATTATTAATGCAGTTATTGCAAATAAAATTGCTTGTAAAATTTGAAATCCAACATAATTTTTTACATCATCAGCATTTACATATTCAGAAAAATCTGCATTAGGACCTAAGTAAGAATAAAGTGGAATTAAAAGTACTAAAAGTAATGTTATTGAAAAAATAAAAATAAAACTAAGAATTTTTTTGTCTACTTGTATTTTTGTTAATAGATTAATTCCAAAAGCTGCTGATACAGCAAAACTAAATGACATAATAAGACCAGAATAGTTTGTAAATAACAACAAATCAAGAATTGGTATAAATCCAATCCAGTTTACTACTGGAATACCAATGGTTTTCATTATGAAAAATACTGAGATACACATGAAGAATAGCGGTGTATACCTATGGATTTTATCCTCATGATTCTTTAATGAAAGATATACACCTACAATGGAAAAAAACAATGCAAATATTCCTACATAACCCCAAAATCCAATGATACCACTAGCAGATGCTATCCAATACGCATGGATTTGTCCAAGTGTATATGGAATGAAAGATGTTATTACATTAATTGAAGGATAGTGTGTTAAACCAATACCTGGCTCATGTTCTAAAATATTATTATCTATTAATTCATAAACAGGAAAAATGTAAAATGCACTTAATCCTAACCCACCGATAAAACCAAGAACACAGAAAAAAATAATGATTAACTTCTGTTTATCAATCCTTTTTTTGTAATTTCCTTTAATGAGAATTCTATAGAAAAAGTAAATACCAACAAATAGGAATTGTAATACGATGGTTTCAATATGTCCTGCTAGTATTGTAAGTAAAAATGAGATACTTATTAGACAAATAAATTTAGGATCGCGATTCTGAATAATTTTTTCTAAAGAATATAAAATAAGTGGAGTTATTATAACAACTAAAAAATTTGGATTTGTTAGGTACCAAGTTATACTTCCTGACAGCATAAAAAAAACACCACCTGTAATAGCTGGAACAAATTTTAGATTCAATGAACGTAAGAATAAAAATGTAAAAAATCCTGCCAACCAAACTCCAATCAAAATTGGTATGTCCCATAATGATGGTGGTAAGAAGAATCCAAGATTATATGGTGAAAATATATGGAAAGTAGATTCTGCTGCTAGTGGTGCACCAATACCAGTATGAGAATTCCATAATGGAATAGTTCCATTCAGAATTAGATCTGTTGCTAGCTTGACATTGGGCCAAACTCCAATATCAGAATAATCTGCAGTAACTCCAAAAACTGTTGTCTTATTTTCATGTCCTAATAATTCTGGAGAAATAGGTGTGTTACGATAGTAAGTTTGATCTAAAAATACTATTGGAGAAAAAGCTGCAATTACTACCAGCGCTAGTATTATACCTGCTTTAAGAAATACTCTATTTTCATTATTTTGGTGTGTTTTTTGCATTTTATTGATATTATGAAATCAACAGTTTATTGCATAAATCTGATACTGTTAAATCAGTTTTACAGTAAGCATTTACTAGTATTTTCTTAATTTTGTATAATTTCAAAACTTTCTGGAGTCTCAGATAAATAATTAGAATCAAATTTACATGTTTTACCTCTTCTACCATACCAAATTGTCTTTTTATTCCACTCGAAATCATCTTCTTCGATTACTTGATTTTTGTAACTATAGCTTTTCTTTATTTGTATTAATTCAGACGAACTTGCAAAAAATTCTTTCCAATCATATTCAAAAGTTTCTGTTTTTGTAATATCTTTATTTTCTTTAGTAGT
>Ga0208764_10000399_pt1 | contig 27705 bp, 45 predicted proteins | sample ETNtaG_18_FD_185762 | JGI IMG/M metagenome (GOLD analysis project Ga0208764, IMG submission 185762) | Marine microbial and viral communities from oxygen minimum zone, Eastern Pacific Ocean - ETNP201302SV91 (SPAdes) (version 2) | ecosystem: Environmental > Aquatic > Marine > Oceanic ... | reverse complement strand
AATCAGAATTAACTAAATCAGAGAATAAGTGAAAAGATTTGATTAAAAATAGGCATAAGAAATGAGTTCTACTGTTAGTAATTATGATGAAACTAAAACAATAGTAAAATATGTAATGACAAATACAAGATTAGATCAAATTTGTCATTTGAATCCTACAACTAATGATCTGTAACTAAAGTTTCCAGAGACAGTCCAAAATATTCGTTATTAGCACTACTCAATGATTTTGCTAATTCTATTTTCAAGATTCTAAATTCTTTTTCAGTTCTCATAATTATTAAATAACAAACCATTTGATAATCATGTCTTTTTAATTGATGTAAAGTAATAGCTCATAGTCCATTAACAATTATTTGAAATTATTAAAAAATCCTTTTATGATAAAAAAATTAAAGCAAGAGAGATGAAATTCTGCCTTGAATGTGATACAAAGCTTTCAAAAAATTTGGAAGATATAGTGGCACCATATATATGCCCAAAATGTAATCCTGAAAAAATAATTCCAAAAAAATCAAAGTATGGTGTAAATTATTCAGGAAGAACAAAACAATGCTCAAAGGGTTGTGGTTCAAAAATTTATTGGGATGAAGAATTTAAATCAGATAGTGGAAAATTTATTCCACTTGATGCGAAAACAAATAAACCACATAACTGTTATGGTCCAGAAAGTTCAGACGCATATTTTCTAGATGAAATAAGAAACATTACTAAAAAATGACCCTGCTAGAAAATGCAGAATTATTTGCAAAATCAAAACATGCAGGTAAAGTAAAAAAAAGTGGCATTACATATTCCAATCATTTAGAAAATGTAGTGAGTAGGCTCAAAAGTTTAGGAATTATTGATGAAGAAGTACTTTGTGCAGGATGGCTACAGGATATTTTGGAAGATACAGATACAAGTTTTGACGAACTATTTGAAAAATTTGGAAGGAGAATTGCAGTATTGACATTATCATTAACAAAAACTAAATTTGTTATAGATACTGATGATGATTCAACTTTATCATTAACAAAAAAAAGAACAATATCAGAAAAACAAAGACAAAAAGAATATGCAGTAAAAATTAAGGAGTCAGAAATAGATGCAAAATTAATTAAATTGTGTGATATTTCAGCTAATTTAGGAGATTTAAAAAAACAAATAATTTCTAAAACAAAAAAAAGAAAAATTCTTAAAAAATTTAGATATTATCTTTTAATAATTGAAAAAGATTTATTGGAAAATACAGAATATCCAAAAGCTATTACATTGTTAAAAACAATTAATCAAAATATACAAATTCAAACTCAAAATATGATTAAAATTAAAAAAAATAGGCACAAAAATATTTTAAAAAAATAATTTTAAGTAGATAGAAAATTAGAATTAAATACTACAGAATTATGAAATAAATATGAATTTGAAGAAAAGTCTTGCAAAGTTTTGTATCATGAAAAAGGTACGTGATAAAGCAAACGAAACTGATGATGAGTTAAATAATTTTTCAATATTAATTAACAACCCAAAGGAATATTTGCATTTTTACATAATGTATTGTATATTCCAAATCCAAAAATTATTGATGCAAAAATTGCCAATGGAATTAAAAGAAAAATATTTGTTTTACGTCCCATAAAAAATGAAAATATACAGGAGTATAAAGTTGTGACAGTTTTTAATCAACTGTAATAATGAAAAGTCCCTTTGTTTTTGGATTTTGTAAATTAGAAACCATTTCCCTAGGCACCAAATTAGAGGCCTTATCACATTTTACAGATAATGTTCTAGGACAAATAAAATCACTTTTTCTCAACACAATATCATCATTATGAGTCAGAGTTAAGTCAGGATGACCCCTTCCGTGTAAAGCAAATTCATCATCACCAACTTTAATTAAAAAATGAACGTTTGTTTTGGAATTTTTTAATTTATTTTTTAATTCTTGAGGTAAATCAGCACAAGAAGAATTAGCATTAACACCGACTATGCAGTCTCCTCGAGGCGTTAGATGTGATTCTTTTGTAATTTCTATAGTTTTTTTATGATTTGATCTAATATTTTCATGACCAAAAAATTCAATTTCGTATCTCACGCCAAATATTATAGGCTAGACTTAAATTAATCCTTCATGGCATTTTGATTAAATGCTTCCTGCACAACAAGGTTATGATCGAGCAATTACAGTATTTTCACCAGACGGTCGATTATACCAGGTTGAATATGCAATTGAAACTGTAAGAAGAGGAACAATTGCAGTAGGAGTAAAATGTAAAGATGGAATTGTTATAGCAGTAGAAGAAAAACCAAGAAAATTACAAATTTCTGAAAATGCACAAAAGATTTTTCAAATTGATGATCATGTTGGAGTTGCTGCAGCAGGATATATTCCAGATGCAAGAAGTCAGGTAGACAATGCAAGATTTTTTTCTCAAAGTAATAAAATGATTTATGATGAATCAGTAGAGGTTGAAACAATTGCAAAACATTTGGCTGATCAATGTCAACAATATACTCAATATGCAGGGGTAAGACCATATGGTGTTGCCTTAATTTTAGGAGGCGTTGTAAACAATACACCTGAATTATATCTTACAGATCCTAGTGGAACTTACATTTCATATGATGCAATAGCAATTGGTTCTGGTTCAGATAGTGTAACAGACTTTTTAGAAAAAACATACAAAGAAGATCTAACATTAGATGAGGCATCAGCATTAGCATCTGCAGGAATTTACCTATCAAGTGAAGATAAAGAAGGAACAAATCACATCCGTATGGCACATGTTAAAACAGAAACTGGTTTGTATGAATTAGTTTCAAATGAACAAATTATTAACTATGCAAATACTGCCAAAGAAAAATATCCACACGATAAAAATTAATTATAACTATAACGTGAGAGATTAAACTACATTGAAAATATCTGTTGCAATTCCCACATCTGCATTACAAGATGAGTCACTAAAAATAGATAAAACAAGGAAAATTTCAGTTTTAGCTAGAGCTTGTGCTATTTTTAAAATAGATACAATCTATGTTTACCAAGAAGGAAATAACGGTTCAGATGGAAATTTGATGTCAATGATTTTAAAATATTTAGAAACACCACAGTTTCTACGAAGAAGATTATTTCAAAAAATGAATGATCTTAAATTTGCAGGAGTGTTACATCCTTTGAAAATTCCAAGTCACAATACACCAACAAATGCAAAAAAAATAGCTGCAGGCGATATAAGAGAAGGAATCATAGTTAGTGTGAAGGGGAAAAAATTTGTAGATGTTGGAATTAATCAACTAATTCAATTTTATGGTAAAACGCCTACAGGTAAAAGAATAACAATTCAATTCAAAGAAGGGTATCCAAGATTATCAGTAAAAGAAATAGACAATGTAGGATCTGAAAAATATTGGGGATATGAAGTTAAAGAAAGATCCAATTTATTTTCATTGTTATCAGAATGGAAAGGCAATGTAATTATCACATCTAGAAAAGGTAAAACTGTAACAAAAGAACAATTGGAGAAATATACAAAATCAGATGACCCAACATTAGTGGTATTTGGATCTCCTGAAAAAGGAGTTCATGAAATTATTGGTGGGAAAATGAATAAAGTACAAAATGCTAAATCTTTAAATTTTTTCCCAAATCAAGCAACGGAAACAGTACGTCTTGAGGAGGCATTACTTGGAACACTAGCAATAATCAATGCTCAAAATTTATCATAACATGGCAGAAAGGAAAAATTTCTTGTTATTTGCTATAGGTGTAGGAGTCATAGGTATGATTATAGGATCGATTACCATTTGGAATATGATTTCAGATCTGCTAAAATAATCATAATTTTAGTAATGATGGTTAACCAAAATATTTTAGATGGTTAACGATAACTAATAGGGTTTAATAAAGGGAATTCGAGATTCGATTTAACAATGGGAGCTCGAAAACGACATCAACCACGTAGAGGAAGTTTAGGATATTCGCGTAGAGTACGCGCAAAAACTATGGAAGCAAGAATTAGAGCTTGGCCAAGTAGATCAACAACAGATGAACCAAAAATTTTAGCACATTGTGGTTTCAAAGCAGGTTGTGTTCAAATAGTAAGTATTGATGATCGTGAAAAAGTCCCTAATGCAGGTAAACAATTAGTTAGTTTAGGAACAGTATTAGTTACTCCACCAGTGTTAATTTTAGGAATTAGAGGTTATTCAAAAGATTACGATGGAATGCATGCAGAATTTGATGTTTATGCAGAAGACATTCCAAAATACATTTCAAAAGAAATGACATTCAAAAATAAAGAAGGGGCATTAGACAATGCAGAAAAAAGATTAAAGAAAATTAAAGAAATTTTTGCAATAGTTGCAGTATCACCAAGAGCAGCAGGACTTGAAATGAAGAAACCATATATTTTTGAAGCAATGGTCAGTGGCGGAGATATTCAAAAACAATTTACTCATGTTAAGGAATCACTTGGAAAAGAGATTAAAATTGATCAAATTTTTGAAACTGGTTCAACTGTAGATGTTGCAGCAATTACAAAAGGTCATGGATGGCAAGGTACAATGAGAAGATGGGGAGTAAAGAAGAAACAACATAAATCTAGAAAAACAGTTAGAGAAGTTGGTTCATTAGGTCCAATTTCACCACAAAGTGTCATGTATACAGTTCCAAGATCAGGTCAAACAGGTTTTCACCAAAGAGTAGAGTACGATAAAAGAATCATGGTTATGGGTAATACTGACAACGATAAATTAAAAATTAATCCAGATGGAGGGTACAAACACTTTGGTTTAGTCAATGGTGATTTTATTATTCTAAAAGGATCCGTACCAGGAACATATAGAAGATTAATCAAATTAAGAAGTCAAATTAGAAATGCACCAGCAAAAGTTAACAAGCCAAACATTTTGGAGGTAGTAATATAATGAAAATTACAACTTATACAACTACAGGAACAAAAGAGGGAGAGATAGAACTTCCAATAATATTTTCAACTCCATTTAGAAGAGAATTAATTCATAAAGCTTGGACTAATCTTACATCACATAAATTCCAACCACAAGGTAGACATCCAAGTGCAGGTCAAGATGTAGTTGCAGATTCAAATGATCCACCAACAGGTCAAGGGGTATCTCGTGTTGCCAGAGCTCAAGGTGGGGGCGGTGGAAGACAAGGTCAAGGTGCAGAAGTTGCATCAACAAGAGGTGGAAGACAAGCACATCCACCAATCGTAGCAAAAGTAATTTATAAAAAATTAAACAAAAAAGAAAATAAACTTGCATTATGTTCAGCAATTGCAGCTACAGCATCAAAAGATCTTATAGAATTAAGAGGTCATAAAATTGAGGGGATAGAAACATTCCCAATTATTGTTTCAGATGATATTGAATCTGTCTCCAAAGCAAATGATATTTCAAAAATATTAGAATCACTAAAACTAACACAAGATGTAGATAGATTAGAAACAAGAAAAGCACGTTCTGGACAATCAAGACTTAGAGGAAGAAGTAAAAAAGTTGGAAAGAGTGTATTGTTTGTAACTAAAGACACTTCAAACATATCAAAAGCAATAGGTTCACTTCCAGGAGTGGAAGTTAGAAAAGTTACAGATCTAAGTATTTTAGATTTAGCTCCAGGTGCACACCCAATAAGATTAACAGTATATTCAAAATCAGCAATAGAAGAAATTGCAAAAATTAAATCAACACATCTAGAATTAATGGTGAAAACACAATGAATGTAGAACAAGCAATGAAAATAATTGTTAAACCGTATATTACAGAGAAAACATTTGCAATGGTTGAAAATGAAAACAAAATCTGTTTTATTGTAGAATTATCTGCAAAAAAGCCAGAGATAGCAGAAGCTGTAACAACACTTTACAATCAAAAAGTAATCAAAGTTAACACTGCAAGAACCATCTATGGTAAAAAGGCATTTGTAAAATTTGAAAATACGGAGAAAGCCAGGGATCTTGCAACAAAGATAGGAATGCTCTAATATGGACTACAAAACTCGAAATACGTTAACAGTGGAGAGAAAAAATGGTTAAAGAATTTCTATACAGAGGACTAGCAAAGGAGGATCTAGACAATACGTCATTAGAAAAATTATTCTTATTATTTAATTCCAGACAAAGAAGATCCCTTACAAGAGGAATCACAGATGGAAAAAGAAAATTAATTGAAGAAATTAAATCTGCAAAAGCAGGTAAATTAAAAACCCCCATCAAAACTCATCTTAGAGATTTGATAATACTACCATACATGGTAGATGTTACAGTAAATGTTTTCTCAGGAAAAGAATTTCGTCCAGTAGTCATTACAACGGAAATGGTTGGTCGATATTTGGGAGAATATGTCATAACAAACAAGAAGGTTCAACACGGAGCACCAGGTGTAGGTGCATCAAGATCCAGCCTTTACGTACCATTAAAGTGATTATTATGGGTAGATTCAATTATGCTTTCCAAAATTATGACGCAACTAGACATGTTAGATCATCAGTTAGAGAAAAAGATATGTCACATAAACATGCACGTGAAGTTGCAGTTTCAATTAAAGGTCTATCAATCGATAAAGCAAGAGATTTCTTACTAGCTGTGATTAACAAAAAAAGAGCTGTTGCGTTTAGAAGATATAAAAATCAAGTAGCACATAGACCAGATCCTGGAATGATGTCAGGACGTTATCCACAAAAAACAGCAAAGGAATTCATCAAAGTATTAGATAATTTAGAATCAAATGCAGAATACAAAGGAATGGACTTGGATAGATTAAGAATAGTTAATGCAACTGTACACAAAGGTGTTATTGTTAAAAGATTTACTCCAAGAGCAATGGGTAGAGCAACTGCAAAAAATAATGTATTAACACATGTAGAATTGGTGGCACAGGAGATTTAGAAATGTCAGCAGTGAAAAATGTTATCAAAGATAATTACAATATGATGTTGTTAAAGGACTATTTGAGAAAACAAATTAAAGATGCAGGTTTCTCACATGCAGAAATATCAAAAACACCAACAGGTACCAGAGTAGCATTACATGTTACAAGACCAGGAATAGTAATAGGAAGAAAAGGTTCAGGAATTAGAGAACTCACAGAAAAACTGGAAAAGGACTTTGGATTAAAAAATCCACAAATTTCAGTTAATGAAATTGAGAAACCAGACTTGTCACCAAGTGTAATGTGTAATAGAATGGCATCACATTTGGAAAGAGGAACAGCATTTAGAAGAGCAACAATGTGGACAATGAAACAAATTATGGAAAGTGGTGCAATGGGAGTTCAAATTACAATTTCAGGAAAACTTAGAGGCGATCGTTCAGCATTTGAAAAACATGTAGCAGGCATATTACCAAGAGCAGGACATCATGCAGAAGTAATAGTTGAAGAAGATATTGCACATGTAAAAACTGCAATGGGTTTAATTGGAATTAGAATTAGAATTGCAAATAAAGAAAAATTAATTCCAGAGTTTGAATTAATCAAAGAAAAGGAAGATAAGAAAAAGAAGTTAGAAAAAGAAGCCCCAATCAAAAAAATTGAAGAGGTGAAAATTGAAGGAGATGTAAAAATTGAAGTTGTAAAAGTTGAAGGTACTGAAAATAAAGCAAAATCAGAATCAGAACAAATTTTAATTGAATCAGAAAAAATGAAATCACTAAAAACAATGGAAGAAGATGAGGTAGAATTGAAATGACTAAAATCAATATGAAGACAGTACGAAAACTAAATGAAAAAGATCTTAGAAGTAAAATTTTAGATAATAGAACAGATTTGGCAAAACTTAGAGTTGACTCATCCAAAGGAACATTAAGAAAAGAGAGCGGTAAATTAAAACCAATACGCCACAACATTGCAAGAATGTTAACTAGATTAAATGAAATGGAGAAAAAGAAATGATAACTGCGGATAACATTTCCAGACATGAATTTATTGGATTGAATACTCAAATTACTAAGTCCAGCAATCAACAAGTTATAGGATTAAATGGAACAATCATAAATGAAACAAAATCCATGTTTACAATAAATACAAAAAAAGGTGTGAAAAATATTTCAAAATCAACAAGTGATTGGAAATTTTCAATTCTAGGTAAAGAAACAACAGTAATTGGTTCAAAAATTGCAAAAAGACCATTTGAAAGAATAGGAGGTAAATCATGACTAAAAATATAGGAATTAAAGTAAATGAGCCAAAAAGAGAATGTGAAGATAGGAATTGTCCATTCCATGGAGGATTATCAATTAGAGGTAAATTATTTGATGGTAAGGTTACTGGAGATAAAGCAAAACAAACAATCACATTAACAAAAGAAGAGCCAATCTACTTTAGTAAATTTAAAAGATATGCTAGAGGTAAAAGCATAATTCATGCTCACGTACCAGGATGTATTGATGTTGTATCAGGGGATCATGTATTGACTGCAGAATGTAGACCAATATCCAAATCAGTATCATATGTAGTAATCGAGGTAAAAGCATAATGGCAAAACAAGCTGGAAAAGGTGTACAGGAATTCCGTCCTTATGTAACAAGATCAATTCCAATAGGAGCAAATATTGTTTGTGCAGATAATTCAGGTGCTAAAATTTTAGAAGTAATTAATGTTCCAAGACATAAAACAAGATCATCAAGACTTGCAGCAGGTGGTGTTGGAGACTACTGTAATGTAGTGGTCAAAAAAGGTCCAGCAGAATTAAGAAAACAAGTTTATGGTGCAGTTATTGTTAGACAAAAGTATGCAGTTCGTAGATTAAATGGCGTAAGAGTTTGTTTTGAAGATAATGCAGCAGTATTGATTACTCCAGAAGGAGAAACAAAAGGAACAGACATCAAAGGACCAGTAGCAGCAGAAGCTTCAGAAAAATGGCCAAGAGTAGCTAACTTGGCATCAACGGTGATATGATAAAATGGTAAAACCAACTAAAATGCGTAATCGAATGATTTACCAAGCAACTTTCCAAACACGAAGTAAACAATTAGGCAGTAATTTATCAAAAGACTTACAGAAAAAATATGGTAAAAAAAGTGTAAGAGCACTCGAAGGTGACAGTATTATAATTTCACGAGGGGAATTCAAAGGAGTTGATGGAAAAATTGCAAAAATATCAACAGAAAAATCTAGTGTTACAATTGACGGAATAAAGAAAGAAAAAACAAAAGGTGATAAATTTGATGTTTATATTCATACATCAAACTTGGTAATTACATCACTAAACACTAGTGATAAATGGAGAATGGCAAAGTTAGAGGGCAAGGATCCCAGAAAACAACCAAAAGAAACACAAGTTAAAGAAGATACTAAAGAAACAAAAGTAGATACTAAAGAAACAAAAGTAGTAAAAAAAGTAGAAAAAAAGGAAGATGAGAAATAATGGTAAGTATTGCTGGTAGTAAAAAACTCAAACGACAAATGGCTCCACAGTTTTGGGGAATTACTAGAAAAGATAAAAGATTTGTAATTACAGTAAAACCAGGCCCACACAAAAAGGCTAATGCAATACCAACAGCAGTATTTCTTAGGGACACATTAAAAATAGTTTCAAGTCTAAGAGAAGCTAAAGCATCAATATATGCAGGTAAAGTCAAAATTGATGGGGTTGTTAGAAAATCACTTCATCATGCAATTGGATTAATGGATGTAATAGAATTAGAAAATGTCTCAGATATTTATCGTCTTGTACCAACTGAAGGAAAAATTCTCAAACCAATTAAAATTAATGAAGCAGAAAAATCTAAAAAACTTGTTAGAGTTGTAACTAAAACATCTATCAATAAAGAAACAACACAAACAGGATTTCATGATGGACGTTCTACACTTGCAGAAGTTAAAGCAGGTGTTGGAGATACATGTGTAATGCAAATTCCAGATCAAAAGATTTTAGACATTATTAAATTAGAAGCAGGTTGTCAAGGATTAGTAGTACGAGGAATCAATGCAGGACAAATTGGCAAAGTGGAAAGTGTAGAAGAGGGGACATTTATTCTTCCAAAAAGAGTTATCCTAATTTTAGGTGATAAAAAAATCGAAATTCCGGCAGACATCATCATGCCAATAGGTAAAGAGGAGCCTGTAATTCAATTAAAGTGATAATATGTCTCAAACAACAGAATCCACCATGAAAAAAATCTCTTTAGAGAAAGTAGTACTAAACATGGGTGTTGGTAAATCAGGAGACATTATTGATGTTGCAAGTAAAGCACTAGAACAAATTTCAGGAAAAAAACCATCAACACGTAATGCAAAAGAAGCTCAAAGAGAATGGGGAGTAAGAAAAGGGGAACCAATAGGTGTTGCAGTAACAATTAGGGGAGATAGTGCAGTAACACTGTTGAAAAGATTACTAGAAGCTAAAGGAAACAGCATAAACGGTAGAGCATTTGATAATTTTGGAAATTATTCATTTGGAATTAATGAACATATAGATATTCCAGATGTAAAATATGATCCACAGATAGGAATTTTAGGTCTTGGAATATCTGTCACATTAACTCGACCAGGTTATTCAATACGTAAACGAAGTAAACACAAAGCCAGTGTAGGAAAAAGTCACATTATTACGAACCAAGAAGCAAAAGATTATCTAGTAAAAGAATATGGAGTGACGATAGCATAATGCCTAAAGATAGATCCTATGAAGCTACAGGTAGAAAAAAACATGATTTTGGTAGAGGTTCAAGATGGTGTAAAAGATGTGGAGATTATACAGCTGTTATTCAAAAATATGACTTAATGTTATGTAGACGATGCTTTAGAGAAGTAGCAACATCTTTAGGGTTCAGGAAAAATCGGTGATATAGAGATGCCAGCAACCAATATTTTAGCAAATTTATTCGTCACACTTTACAATAACGAAACAAGAAGAAATCGGGATTGTTTGATTCTTCCAACTTCAAAATTAGCTGTTGAAGTTCTAAAAACACTACAAAAGGACGGATATATCGGAGAATTCGAGCATATCGACGATAAACGTGGGGGAAAATTCAAAATTAATCTATTAGCAAAAATTACAAAATGTGGTGCAATTTCACCACGATTCAAAGTAAAAAGTGATGAGTACAATAGTTGGGAACAGCAATATTTGCCAGCATACGATAGAGGAATGTTATTAGTTACTACAAACCAAGGCGTTATGTCACATCATGAGGCAGTAGAAAAAGGAATTGGAGGATTTTTGGTGGGATATGTCTACTAGTCAAGTTGAAAAATTCCAAGACGAGGTATTAATTCCAGAAGGAATTACAGTCACACAAAAGAAAAACATGTTACTGTTTGTAGGTCCGTTAGGTAAAACACACAAAAGTTTCCGTTCAATTCCAGTAAATATTGAAATTGCAGAAAATAAAATATTGTTAAAAACAATAGGTTACAAAAAAAGAGATTATGCAATTTTACATACTGCAAGATCAATAATTAGAAATATTTGTGAAGGATTAATTGTAGGATATACGATAAAAATGAAACTTGTTTTTGCACATTTTCCAATTACAGTAAAAGTAGATGGTAAGAAGATTATAATTGAAAACTTCCAAGGGGAAAGAGCACCACGAATTACAACAAGCGTAGGAAATACCAAAGTTGTTCCAAAAGGCGAAGATATAATTCTTACAGGTGAAGTGTGGACAGACATTACACAAACTGCAGCTAATATTGAATTAAAAACCAAAGTAAAGAACAAAGATCATAGAGTATTCTTAGATGGTATCTATGTATTTGAAAAGAAGAAAGGTTTAGAAAAATAAAATTTTAAAGTTAACTAATGAATATTGATCCAGAGTTTGTAAAAACAACAGTAGAATTTATTGATCAAACTTTAGAAGCATACAAAGTTGCAGGAGTATCTCCAACTGTTGGAGATATATGGGATTGTGAAAACGTAGGAGATTTTCTGTGTGGGTTTTTTGTTGGAGAATTAGTTGGTTCAATATTAAGTGCATTTCAATATTCACAAAAAAGAGATCCTACTGCAGATGAACATTTAGAAATAGTAGGATTAGTAGAAAGTCGTTCTAAAGAAATTAAAGAATTTTTTTTAAAATTTAACGATAATACCACAAATTAACTGCAATCATCAGAGTCGGAAAGATTAAATCACTTTTCCCAAGGTAAAGTCTAGTGCCTCCCTAGCTCAGCGTGGTAGAGCAACCGGCTGTTAACCGGTTGGTCACCAGTTCAAGTCTGGTGGGAGGCGCTCTTTATTTCTAAATTCGAGTTTTGAAACATAAATTGTTAATGCCTGTGAATTAAACAAGACAAAAGAAAAATTTTATTTCTAAATTCGAGTTTTGAAATATTGATCGGTTGTTAGTAATTGGTGTACTCAATTAGACAACATAGATCTAATAGATGATCGGTCATTAAGAATAATGCAGGAGATTTACATTGGTTAGAACTAGAAGAGCCAATAGATATTGTGTTGATTGTGGTGCAAGACTAGTCTATTATCCTAGATTATCAAACCCAAAAGCACCAAATGAACATAGAGTACTAGTTTATGCGTGTCCAGACTGCACAGATGATTTTGAGAAACCAAAAATGTTCTCAATTAAACGTAATCAAGTAGAAGATCCACTCGAGACAGTTGAAATTGAAATTACGCAATTACAGAAAAAAGTAATAACTGCAAGATAATTTTAAAGCTACATGTCATATCCTCAAAAATCAAGAAGTAGTACATGGTATTTGTTGCCAATACTTGTTGGGATGATTGGAGGGATAATCGCATATTTGGTAATAAGAAAAGATGATCCTCATAAAGCAAAAAATTGTATTTACATAGGAATTGTAATGATGGTAATTGGAATTATTTTGAACATTTTGTTGTTAGGAGTAGACGTAGTAACTAACCCAGGTTTCAATGTTAATATCTAATTGTATTATTACTAATCTTAGGCTCTAGATCTATTATATTTCTAAATTCGAATTTTGAAATATATGAAATTAACACTGATGAACATCTAGATTTAGAATCATATAGAAGTAATTGTAGAAATCCAATATTGAGTGTATCTAGAATGAGAGACAATGTAGAAAGATGGTTAATCCATGAGGGTTTACCATTTGATCAAGTGAAAAATGAGGAAAACTCATTTCAAATTATAGTTAAACATGCAGGTCCATATGGAATCCCAGTAGAAATTTTTGAACCAAAAGCACAATTAGGAATTCTAGTAATAGGGGCCAAAATAGAAATGAAAAATAATCAAATTATAAGATACAGAGGATTTAATGAGGAGGAAAAAGCCAAATTTGCAAACAAAGTTTTAGAATTCTGTAATTCAATTGAAGCAATCAGTAAAATAATTAATGAAGATGGAAAACAAAAAGTTGCAGTTTATGTGGTATTAGACAATAAAGAAAACATAAATCAACAAACAATGTTTGATGCAATCGACAGTGTTTCAGATAAACATGAAAAAACATCAAGATTTCTACTAAAAACATTTTAAAATATTAAACAAAAACATGTTAAGAAATTAGAAGAGCCAATCTTCATCAAATATGGGGGGGTTAAACTGATATTTTTGTCAAAAAAGAAAATCCAACATCAAGAATGAAATTATCATAATGTTAAATTTTTAAAAATTAATTAATTATTATTAAAAAAATATTTTTTAAAAAATACATTAAGAAAGGAGCAAAAAAGCAGAAATTACAAAATTAAGCCTAGGCGCTAAACCCCCCCTAGAAAAAAGGATGTTTAGGCATATGATGAAATTTTGGAAAACAAGCATTTTGGTGGGGGGTTGAACACTTGTGCCCAAATGTAAAAGACAAGAGTAATTTCACCAAGGTATCCCACCAAAAGAATGATGATCTTTTACAATTAGGCGTAAAAGCTAACCCCCCAAAAATTGGTTAAATTTATCTAAAAAATGCTAAAAAACTAGAAAATTTCCCGTAAAAAAAATGGGCCAGAAACAAAAAAAATCACCAAAGAAACGTAACAGAAAAGATAATGGTGAAAAAAAGGCGTAAAACATCTGAAATAACCCCCCTATTTAGACTCCATTTTCAATAACTAATGAAAAAAACAGAAAATGAACAAATTACGTATCAACTATATATCAAAAAAAGATGCAAATTTCATGGCACGTATGGGTCTAGTAATAGTACTTGGAGCAATAATTGGTTCGATGGTACTTGCAAATTATGTTTTTACACAATATCAAACAAATTTCATAGAAACGAATGCAGGAGAACTTGTGACAGTAGGACCAGTAGAATACACAGTTACATTTGAAGGGACCCATGAAGGCAGTAAAGAAGTAAAACCTGAAAATACGTTTGTAAAAATTGGAATCACAGCTAAAAATACAGGTGATGAAAAAACACTGATGTCAGGGGGGCAATTTTACTTAATTGATGAAAAAGATCAAAAACACAAAGCAGTTTTTGGTGAATTTACATCAAAAGATCTATGGTTAGAATGGTTAGAACCAAACGAACCAATTGAAGTTACAACTCAATTTGACATTCCATTTGATGAAGATGCAAACTACAAAATTGTTATCAGACCAACAAAAGAACAAGCAACAGTAGATACTGCATCAATTTGTTTAACAAATTGTTGATCGATAAATTATAAAAAACAAAAAAAGTGTCAAATTTTATTATTGTAAGCGTAGTATTGTATGACGTTTACCATATATCACACACCATTTTTGAAAAAAGTCATGGCAATATCTAAAGCCAAAAGAGCAGCAGCAGCTAAAAAAGCAGCAGCAACTCGAAAGAGAAATGCAGCTAAAAAAGCAGCTGAAGCACTAAAGGCAGCAGCAAGTCGTAAGAGAAAGGCAGCAGCAACTCGAAGGAAAAATGCAGGAAAGAAAGCAGCACCTAAGAGAAAAGCAGCAAAACGCAAAGCCGCTCCAAAACGAAAAGCAGCAAAAAAGAAAGCAGCTCCAAAGAGAAAAGCAGCAAAACGCAAAGCAGCTCCAAAGAGAAAATCTGCAGCAAAAAAAGCAGCTCCAAAGAGAAAGGCAGCTAAAAAGAAAGCAGCACCTAAACGTAAGGCTGCTTCCAAACGCAAAGCCGCTCCAAAGAGAAAGGCAGCTAAACGTAAACGTTAAGCTGCCTATGCACCTTTTTTCTAATCTACCATACTAAGTTTATTATATTTCTAAATTCGAATTTAGAAATATAAGTAATCTTTACCCGTAAGTTAGTCATTCATTTTCAATTCAGGTAAAACAAAAATTTTGTGTGGTTTAATTTTTAAAATAATTCTTTTCTCATCATCACGTTTAAACGGATAATGACTACGGCCCATGTATTGTTGAGTTAATTTATCAGCATGATGATATTCAATATCAGAAATTATTTCCACTACAGTTCCACGAATAGTGGTCATATCAAGAGGATTATCATTAGAAGTAACAGAAACAGCTACACGAGGATCACGTAAAATATTTTTGTGTTTTACCCTACCTTCGGCAGTATTTACTAAAATGAATCCATCATTATAATTTGCCCATACTGGAGATAGTTGAGGCGAACCATCTTCCATAAGAGTTGCAATAAAAACAAGATTTTTTTCTGAAAATAATTTTATTACTTTATCATTAATCAATTTTACATTCACCACGTTTTGAAAATAACAAATTTTTGAAATAAGGTTTTAATTGTATTTTTACCACATTTTCCACTTATTTTGATTCAAAATAACAATTACTAATTGATCGCGATAAAGAAAAATAAATACGAAAAAATAATTATTTTGTATTAGATTTTTCAAGAACATTAGTCATTGCTCTATTCATAATCTCCATTACCAGGTATTGAGAATATTCTGCAGATTTTTTACCCTTGGATTTACTAGTTTTAGGTCCTAATGCTTTGAGAATTTTTTCAATTTTTATGGATGTGTTATCAATGATTTTTGAATATGTGGAATCAAAGTTTTCAGGAGTTTGAAAATCCAATAGTTTTGTCGAAGTACTATAGAATTTAGTTATAGCACCTCTTGATTCTTCAATTCTTGCAATCTCAATCAATCCAGAATTTTTCAAAATTTCTAAATGATGTCTAACCGTAGTTAGTGCTTTTTTGAAACCATGTTTTTTCAATGAGACAGAAATTTGATCAGCAGATAATGATTGATGATATAAAATTTCAACAATTTTTGCGCGTGCAGGGTCGTCAATTGCACGGGCGTGTCCAATACTCGTAGTAACGGTACGATTTACTTTAATCTCTTTTTCTAGTAATGTAGACATACAAGACTAGATTTCATTCTGATCTAAAAGATCCTTGTATCATATTTTTTTGTCTAATCGCATCAATTTTTCTCTACTTGGATAAACATAGTACCACTCTTAAAAACATCCTTTATGTTACAAAAAATATCGTAGTTGATATGATAATTATTGGAGTGCTATAATAAACATAATAGTATTATCAAATGAATAGAATACATATCATAAATACTGTAGGGGTCTAAAAATATCAAAAAATAAAATTTTCAAAACATATGTTGTCAAATTCATCATATTGAGGTAAATTACGGAAATATGAAAAGTATGATTAGAGTTGAAAGTTAACTAACAGTCAACATCACGTATAGAATTTAGATTAAAGAGTTTGTCCAGTTAATTTCTCATATGCAATAACATATCGTTCAGTAATTGTTTGAATTATTTCTGTTGGAATTTGAGGGGCAGTTGGATCATTACCATCATTTCGTTCATCATCAAATTGTTTTTGGTAACCATTGGCAGTGAGCCAATCACGTAGAATTTGTTTGTCATATGATTCTTGAATTTTTCCTACAGTGTAGGAATCTTTTGGCCATAACCTATATTCATCAGGTCCAATTGAATCACCCAAAGTAATTTTATCATCTAAAATTCCAAATTCTAATTTTAAATCAGCTAAAATAAAACCAGCATCATCAGCAACAGATGCCATTTGGTTATAGATATCAACAGATGTTTTCTCTAACCAATTGTATTGTTCTTCAGAAACTAAATTCATTTCCAATGCTTTTGATTTATCAACAGGGATATCATGTTCAGATTTTGTTGTTGGATCAAAAAGTGGCTCAGTTAATTTTGCAGCCATAGTTGTATCAGTATTTTCAGGTAATTTCATAGACCCATTTTTCCACCTACCAATTAAACTACCATAAAAATAACCTCGAACTACACATTCCATAGGAATCATTTTCATCTTTTTAACTAAAATTTCAGTACCAGATTTGCGTTGTATGAAATGATTTGGAACATCTAATTTATTGAACCAAAACTCTGCAAAACGACATAATACCTCTCCTTTTTTTGGAATATCTTGACTGAATTTTACGTCATATGCAGAAACTCTATTTGAAAATTTGAATAAAAGCGTCTTTTCATCTACGGCATATAGATCCTTTACTTTACCAGAGGCTAAAAAATTCAAACAATTCAAAATTAGATTAATGGAATTTAACTGCTATGAATGGTCAAGAACCCATCATCCCAACCATTTTAGGCATTTCACGATATGCTTTATTGACAAAGACATCATTGTCTGCACTAATCATTACAAAAGTCATAGAATTGTCAGGGGGAGGGGAAACAATTATTTTTTTTCCAGGCGCTAAAGAAGAAACATCCAAGATATCACCATCGCCAAAATTTATGTGAATATTAGTAATAGTTTCAGAACCAATATTTTGTAAAACGACTCTGCCCATTACAAATAGACTTTGTTTATCAAGTATTGGGTCTACAAATAAAGAATATTTTTCCGTAGATATTGAAAGTTTAGCAATGTCATTTCCAAAAATTATTGCCATAACGCCTATTACAGAAATACCAATAATGAGAATTATTGAATAAGAATTCAAAATATAATACAGAATGTATGAGAAGTGAAAGAATTATTGAATTTCAATACCATTCCAAAATGCAACCATGCCTTTTATTTTTTTAGCTGCGTCATTTGGTTCTGCATAATACCATGCACAATCCTCATTGGTTTTACCGTCAACAGTTACAGAATAATAGTTAGCCTTTCCTTTCCAACCACATACAGTAGTTAATTCAGTTTTTGAAAAATATTCAGATTTGATTGAATCAAACGGAAAGTAATGATTTCCTTCAACAATTTCAGTAGAATTACTTTCAGCAATTACCACATTATTCCACATAGCTTTCATATCATTTTGTTGATTCAAACCATATTTAATTAAATCTTAAATTAGATTTTTATTTTTACTTGTTCACGCTTTGTAAAATCAGGTTTAATTCCAAGTGAATCATAATTTCCAGAAGAGCATGTAAAGCACATAGAGTCCTTTGGCATTCCTACGGCATCAGCAAGATTTTCAGCGTCATTATATCCTAAAAAGTCAACTCCAATACTTTTTCTAACCATTTCAGTAATCTCATCAGTACTCATATCTTTACCATTGGTGAATGTTGCAAGTTCTTCTTGAGAAGGAAAATCAATTCCAGCATAACAAGGGTAATTAATTTGAGGATAAGTAATCAACATACTAATTTTTTTGGCACCTGCACGACGTAGTGCTTTGATTATAGCTTTAGAACTGGTACCTCTAACTAAACTGTCGTCAATAACTACAACATGTCTGTCACGAATTATTTCACTAATTGGAATAATCCATCTATTGATTTCAACTCTATCACTTTGATGAGGTTCAATGAAACTTCTCAATGGACCTTTCTTACTGTATCTATCTTTGAGTAATCCTTCATCAAAAGATACTCCTAATTCTTGAGCATAGCCTAAAGCAGCAGGTCTTGCAGAATCAGGCACAGGTATTACTAAATCAGCATCAAAAATAGGAAATTTCTTTGCCATAAATCGTCCAATATTTTTCCTTGAAACGTAAATGTTGTGTCCCTCCATCATACTTGATGGATGTGCAAAGTAAGTAAATTCAAAAGAACAATGTGCTCTCGATGTGTCATCAGAAAACTTTTCAGTTTCCAAACCATTTTTACTTAATTTAATTAATTCACCTGGAACTACATCTCTTTGAAGAGTGGCACCAACTGCAGTAACAGCAGCAGACTCAGAAGTTACAATGTAAGTGTCGTCAGATTCTTTATGTCCTAGAACCATTGGACGAAAACCTTTAGGATCTCTTGCAGCATAAACAGAATTATCATCAGAAATAAAAGTAAAACAATAAGAACCAACCATTTCATTTTTCAAAATTGAAAGTGCTTTTCCCATTTCACCATTTTCAGAAATTAATGAAACCAATCTTTCTGCAGCAACCAAAGTGTCACTTGCATTTTGAGGAGTAAAAGAGCATCCACCGACTAAATTAGATAATTCTTGAGCATTGGCAATAGTTCCATTATGTGCAACACAAAGATCTTTTACTTTAAGTGGTTGTGCATTTGCCAAAGTACTTGTTCCCATTGTAGAATATCGTACATGTCCAATAACACAAGGAGAAGCATATTCTTGAGCAATTTTTTTAAATTCTGATGATGAATGTGAAACTAGTCCAACTTTTTTGAATGGTGGTTTATTAGGAACTGCAAATCCCCATGCTTCTTGTCCTCTATGTTGTAAAGCACGTAATGCATCAAAAACCATAGGAACAACATTCTTTCCTGAAAGGCTGTAAATTCCTACAACTCCACAATTTTCTTTAACTTTAGGCATGCAATACCATCTCCTTTAACGAATTAAACCAAGTTTTTTGTGCCTTATCAACGCTTAGATCAATTATTGATTTAGAATCACTAGAAAAGAGAATAGAATCACCAGTAAATTCTCCAATCAAAGAATATGAGACATTATGTTTTTTCAATATCTCTTCTAGTTTTTCAAGATTTCTGTTTTCAAAAGTCACCAAGTATCTAGAATGACTCTCAGAAAATAAAATTTTGTCAGAATCTAATTTTTCACCAGGAATTTTATCTAAAGATACATTACAGCCAATTTGATTCATCATGCAAAGTTCAGATATGGCAATTGTCAATCCACCTTTAGAGCAATCATGTGCAGATTTTATTAATTCATTTTCAATTATATCCAATACAGAAGTCATATTTTTCTTTGATTCTGAGAAATTAACTGTAGGGCATTTACCTCCAATAAATTTATGAATATATTCAGCATATTCTGAACCTCCCAATTCGTCTTTAGTATCTCCAATCATAATTAAAGAATCTCCAGAATTAATTTTCTGAATTTTCAAAGGTTTTTTATCAATTAATCCAATTACACCAATAACAGGAGTTGGTTTAATGGGACCATCAGAAGTTTCATTGTACAAACTTACTTTACCGCCAACACATGGAATTTCAAAGTCTTTAGCAAAATCAGTCAATCCTTTTAGAGATTCTAAAAATGTCCAGAAAATTTCAGGATCAGTGGGATTACCAAATTGAAGGTGGTCTAGCATTCCTATGGGTTTTGCACCAGTACAAACTACATTTCTACATGCTTCTTCAAAACAACCTATTGCACCTTCACGTGGATTAATGTAACATTGTTTTGGGTTACCATCAATCTTAATTGAAAGGAATTTTCCATTATCTAGCCTCAAAACAGATGCGTCATAACCAGGTTTTATTACAGTTCTAATTCCAACCTCATGATCATATTGACCATAAACCCAAATCTTACTTGCAATGTTAGGAGAACCAAGTAATTTCATTAGAGTTTCAGAATAATCAGATAATTGTGGAAATTGTTTTGGGGATTCAATATTTTGTAAATAGATAGGTTTGCTTGAAGGTAAATCAAGTAAAGTGGCATTAGCAACAACATCTGTAGAAATATTTGCAATTGAGGTGTCTCCTTTTTTTACATGCATTTTGTTATCAAATGTCACATGACCAATCACAGAACATTCAATTCTAAACTTCTCACAAATTTTTTGTAATTTAATTAATTTTTCACTATCAGTAACAATTAACATTCTTTCTTGAGATTCAGAAATCATTATTTCATCTGAATGCATATCAGATTCACGTGTGTGAACTTTATCCACATCCATTTCAATTCCTATATCCAATGCATCAGCAGTTTCAGAAACAGCACAAGATAACCCACCACCTCCAAGATCTTTCATTGCATGAATTAATTGATCATTTCGAGCTTCCAAAATAGCTTCAATAATTAATTTTTCAATAAATGGATCTGGAATTTGAACTGCAGAACGATCTTCAGTTTCTAATGAATCAGATGCAAATTGAGAACCACCTATTCCATCTCTACCAGTAGCGCCACCCAACAACACTACCAAGTCTCCTTTTTTGGCATGATTTTTAATTAAATTCTCTTTTTTTCCAAATCCAATTGCTGCAACATCAACCATTGCATAATTTTTGTAGCATTCATCAAATTCAACTTCTCCGCCAATAGTAGGGATTCCTAAACAGTTACCATAATCTGCAATTCCAGTTACAGCATTTTTGAAAAGCCATTTTGCGTGTTGATCTTTTTCAATATCACCAAAACGTAATCCATCTAAAAGAGCAATTGGACGCGTACCTGCAGACAAAATATCTCTAATTACACCTCCAACACCAGTTGCAGCACCACCATAGGGTTCAACTGCAGAGGGGTGATTATGACTTTCAATATGTGCAGTTACAACATATCCATCACCAACATCTAAAACTCCAGAATCATATCCTTTTTCATTTATTACAAGTGGACCATCCATAGGTAACATTTTGAGATGTTTTTTAGACGATTTGTAAGAGCAATGTTCAGACCATTCGGCTGCAACAATTTGTAATTCAGTAGAAGTAGGATCACGACCAATTTTTGTTTTGAGATCTTCTAGCTCATGAGATTCTAAGCTCAATTTTCAACACCCACTTTTTTTAATAGTGATTCAAAGATTAATGAAGATGGTTTATTATCTTGAGGATTTATTTCAGATTCAACAGCTCTTTCAGGATGAGGCATCATGCCAACAATATTTCCATCTTCATTACAAACACCAGCAATTTGATTTAAAGAACCATTTACAACTTGATCATATTTGAAAACAATTTGATTTTTTCTTTCAAGGCGGTCTAAAGTTTCATCATCTACAAAGTAACGTCCTTCACCATTTGCAATAGGAATTGGAATTTTTTGATTTAATTCAAATTGGTTTGTAAATGGAGTTTTATTATTTTCAACTGTTAGATTAGTCCACTCACACATAAAATTAAGAGAATCATTTTTGAGTAAAACACCGGGAAGTAATCCAGATTCTACAAGAATTTGAAACCCATTACATACACCCAAAATAGGAATTCCTTTTTCAGCTATTTTTTTAATATCTTGAATAACTGGACTGTGGGCAGCTATTACACCAGCTCTCAGTCTATCCCCATAAGAGAATCCTCCAGGTAAAATTATAGCATCAAGGTTTTCTGGAAGAGGTTTATCGTGCCAACAATATTGAGTATTCAGATTAAAGACGTCAGATAATACATGATACATATCGCGATCGCAGTTACTTCCTGGAAAAACTACAACCCCAACATTCACAATTATTTTTAGAAGAAGAGTTATTTAATTTGAGCCCAACTAAATACAATTTTTAAGTCAACGTCTAGATAATGCCTTCCTGTCAAAAATCAGAGAGACTACAAAAAATATCATTACTGCATAATGTGAAAAAATAGTGCAATGTGTAGCAATTATTCTAAAGAAAAAAAATATCAGTTGGATAATAGTTAAAGACTTCAATTAGATAGGCTTAACAAAATTTCTAAGAAGTAAAATTTTGAATAATTCAACTATGAAAAATATTGAATCAAGTTAAACATCAAAAACATCGATTGTAACTACACTGACCATAGGATTGTAAATACGTAATTCATCACAAATTTCTTTAACCTTTGATTGTGCAGATTCTTTATCATTTTCAGTAATTGTAAATTTTAACATTTTTGCAGTATTAATGTTAGATACATTTTGATGAGTTCCTTTTAGGACCAAATCATTCAAAATTGTTTTTCCCTCTGGGTCACTAATTCCAGGTTTATTTTCTATTGTAACATGGACACTATAATCAGCCATAGTGATCAATAAATTAAAACAGAGGTTAATCTATCTTCCGAATAATTTTATTAGATATTACAATAATCCACTTTGTTTCAAAAAGTCTTTTAATTTTTTAGTATTTACAGTATCAAGTTTATCATCTTGATAAATTGGAAAAAGATTTACTCAATTTAATATCAAATTATGAGGTCCAAGATCTTTAGTATTTTCAATTTTCAAATCATCTAAATCAAACTATCAGTTTAAAAACTTCAAATATTGTGCACAAACAAATTTTCAGATATCCATTCTAAAGTATTTGATTTAGTAATTTAGATTTCCACGTACAAAATTAGGGTTAGATAGTTATACCAGAATAATTGAACTGAATATAACATGGCAAGAAAAGAAAGAATGAGATATTGGAAAATTACTGCAGAAGAGACAGATAATTTTGATTATGATGAAAGTAAATTACTAAATTGGGAAATCAAATGCATAAGAGAACCTGAAGAGGAAGCACATTTTATCGGAGTTTTCATGTATAGAAATGGAACAGCATATGATTATGAATCAGTAAAAGGAATATGTTATTTTTACAACAATATAGATAGAAAAGAACTTCCAGAAATTACCAAATTTCTTCAAAATAAATTTGGAGGTAAAGAAATGGAGAAAGGAGATAGAATACTTTTGAAAGATTCAGATGAAATCTATTCAAGTAAAGATATAGGATCATTAGCAAAAGAAATGGAAACTAAATTTAACACTAAAGCAATCATATCTTTAGAATTTGAAGATATTTCAGCTGAAGCACTTAAAGAAGTAGGCTTACCAGAAGCAAAACTATTACCAATTCCAAAGTAGAAAAATTCTTCCAAAAAATATACATTTTCATATATCATCAGGTGACATGATACCAGATGTCAGATTTAGAAAGTGTCAACAAACATCTTGAAGAATTAAGAAAAAGGTTACTTCGAATTGTTTTAGTAATTGGAGTAATTACAATGATTCTTCTAACTTGTCATGCAGAACCAATAGAGATAGGAGAAGTTACATTATACTACCCACTGCTAGAGCCTCAAAACAATATTGCAGCTCAAATTACTAATCATATGAAACAAAATTTAGTACCAGAAGGAGTCCAATTAATTCAAACAGCTCCAGGTCAAGCTTTCTTTGCTCAATTGTATGTTTCAGCTCTTGTAGGAATGGTAATTGGAATGCCAGTTATTATCAGAGAGTTTGTAGGATTTATCAAACCAGCATTAAAGGAAAATGAAATTAATGTAAGCAGGAATATTTCATTACCGGCTTTAGGATTATTTATTGCAGGTTGTGTATTTTCATATAATGTTGTAATTCCATTTATTTTAGAATTTTTATATAGATACGGGGAATCAGCTGGATTAGTTACATTCCTAAATGTAATGGAGTTTGTAACTTTTGTATTACAATTTTTATTGGCATTTGGTTTTTCATTTCAACTTCCACTGATAATGTATGCAATATCAATGTCAGAAATGGTAGATAGTGATTTTTGGAGAAAAAATGCCAGATATGCAATTGTGATCATTATAATTTTTGGTGCAATTATTACTCCAGATGGAACAGGGGTAACAATGATGTTAGTTGCAGGGCCAATGATAGGATTGTATTTTGTAGGCATGTTATTCATCGAGCGTAAACAACGTAAAAAGTTGAACACTTAAATCTGAAATCAAAAAACTAGGAGTACAATGCTTGGAAGTACTGAAATTATAGTTTTAGTTGTAGTAATTGGTGTACTAATTTTTGGTGCAAAAAAAATTCCAGAACTTGCCAAAACATTTGGCAAAGCCAAGGGAGAATTTGAAAAAGGAAAAATTGAGGGAGATAAAGAATTAAAAGATTTCAAAGGTGAAATAGACAGTATTTCTAAAGATAAAGAAACAAAATCAGATTAATTTTCACATAAAATAGTCAAATCATTCAATAAATTAGAATAATTTTCAATTAATTTTGATTTGTCAAGCACTTTTGGAATTTTCATCAATCCAGTTAATTTCAAATCCACATCAATCAAAATTTTAGTGCCTTCAGGAATTTCAACAAATTCCTGTTTGATGTGACTTCCCTTAGATTTTCCGCCAATTACATAAACCTCATGTAAAACAAATGGAGTTGCAACATGTTTAGACATTAGTACCAATTCCAAATCACCTAATTTCAGATGTTCTTCAACTACTGCAGTATTACCCCTAACTGAACGAATTCGAATGGATGGAAAATATTGAGGGATTAATTTTTCATAATCATCATAATTTGAAAAAATCTTAAAAACATCTTTTCGTTTTGCATGAATTATTTTTTCTAAAGAAAATGCAGTCAAGGGTATTTTAGAAACTACCCCAACGTGGGTATAAATCATGATCTATATCAAATTGGTCTAAACATTTTCCAACTCCATGATTTACAATATCATCTATTGTTTTTGGTTTTGTATAAAATTCTGTAACAGGTGGTAAAATAATCACACCTAATCTAGAGAGCTTCAACATATTTTCTAAATGAATTGCAGACAAAGGAGTTTCTCTAACCATTAAAATTAATTTTCTGTCTTCTTTTATTGTGACACCAGCAGATCTTGCAACAAGAGTATCATCATATCCATTTGCAATTGCAGACAATGTCTTCATACTGCATGGAGCAACTATCATACCATTAATTCTATGAGTTCCACTAGAGACACTTGCAGCCATATTTTTTTCATCAGAAATATTTGTAGCCAGAGATTTTACATATTCAGAAGTATAATCCGTTTCCATGGAAATACATTTTTCCCCCCATTCAGACATTACCAAATGAGTTTCAATGTTTAATTTTTTTAATGTTTCAAGCATTCTAATACCATAAATTACACCAGTACTACCAGTAATTCCAATAATTAATTTCATTGATTATTCTGGAAAATAGTAGTATTTAGAATGGACTTTTGATTAAAATTATGATGCAACATTTTCCAGTACCTCCTCATCATATGTATGAGAATTATCAGATAAATAGTATGATTATTAGGCATGAATTACAGAATATAAAAAAAGATTTTCAAGTAAATCAATTGAGAGTAGTCTTGGATCGATACTAGATTTAACCAATTACTTTGAATATTTTTTTTATAGAAATTAAGCCTGTAAATTCTAAAAAAAGATATGCCCATAACTTCACATGGTTTGAAATTCTATCAAAAACGATGTGTATTAATTGTAAACAAGAAGAATCCCAGCCTATTTCAAAAATAAATTTTTAAAATAAAATAACAACAAAATCACACATCTTCAGAAACATCATGTTCTAAAGATTCAGCAGATTCTTTTTCTAATTTTCTACGTTTTAGCCATAATGAAATACCTCCTGCAAGCATAGCAGTAAGTAAAATTACACCTGCCATTTGAAGCTCAAAAGAGTAAAACATGATTTTCCAGAGACACCAATTAAAAAAAACATTGTGGTCAATTACGATCTAACAAATCAAAATTTTACATATATTAGATGCCAATATTTAGGCATAATATGATCAAAAGTTCTGAGATCAAGAAGATAGTTAATGATTATTCAGATGTAAAAATAGGGGTACTAGGAAGTCATTCTGCCTTAGAGATTATGGATGGTGCAAAAGATGAAAATTTTGAAACAACTGTTTTTTGTCAAAAAGGCAGAGAAGGACCGTATCAAAGATTTAACAGAATTGCGGATCAAATAGTAATTTTAAATAAATTCAAAGATATGGCATCTGCAAAAAATCAAAAAATGTTAAGGGATTCAAATACAATAATAGTTCCACATAGATCCCTCACAGTCTATTTGGGGTACAAAACAATTGAAGATTCATTTAAAGTTCCAATTTTTGGAAATAGAAAACTATTCCAAGCTGAAGAAAGAACTGCAAAAAAAGGGCAGTACTACTTGTTAGAAAAAGCCAGAATAAAATATCCAAAATTATTCAAAGATCCTAAAAGAATCAACAAACCATGTATTGTAAAAGTTCAAGAAAAAAAGAGACCCTTAGAGCGAGCATTTTTTACAGTATCATCATACAAGGACTATAAAGAAAAATCAGAAGCAAAAATCAAACAAGGAATAATTGCAAGAAAGGATTTAGAAAAAGCAAGCATTGAAGAATTAGCAATAGGAACATACATGAATTTTAATTTCTTCCATACACCCATTTCAAAACAAGTAGATTTTATTGGAATTGAAAGAAGACTTCAAACAAATATTCATGATTATAATGCATTGCCAGCAAAAGAACAATTAGAAATGGATATTGATTTACAAAATATTGAGGTGGGTCATACTCCGGCAAGTATTAGAGAGTCATTACTTGAAAAAGTGATCAAAATGGGAGACAAATTTGTGGCAGCTGTCAAAAAAGAATATGCACCAGGCATAATTGGACCATTTTCACTTCAAAGTGTAATTACAAAAGATTTAGAATTAATTGTATATGATGTATCACTACGAGTTCCAGGAAATCCAATAGTTGCAACAACTAGCCCATATACAAAATATCAATACGGTCAAACATTTGGAGTCGGAAGAAGAATTGCAATGGAAATTAAACGAGCACAAGAAGAAGATAGATTAGATGAAATAGTTACATAAGAACTTCTATTGTATATGTGCAGAAAAATTCCTAAGTTCATCAACTCTATTTCTCAGTGTAACTTCTGTAATGCCTGCAGCCATACATAGTGCACGTTGAGAATGTGT
>Ga0208764_10000397_pt1 | contig 27783 bp, 24 predicted proteins | sample ETNtaG_18_FD_185762 | JGI IMG/M metagenome (GOLD analysis project Ga0208764, IMG submission 185762) | Marine microbial and viral communities from oxygen minimum zone, Eastern Pacific Ocean - ETNP201302SV91 (SPAdes) (version 2) | ecosystem: Environmental > Aquatic > Marine > Oceanic ... | reverse complement strand
ATGGCTTCTTCTTCCTTTCGTTTTTCTATCGACCGTGGCGGCACCTTCACTGATGTTTATGCGGAGGTCCCGGGCGAGTCCGGGTTCAGAGTGGTAAAATTACTTTCCGAAGATCCGCAGAATTATCCGGACGCACCGCGTGAAGGAATGCGCCGAATTTTAGAAGCAGTGACGGGTGAGACTTTCCCAAAAGAAAGTTTTAATGCAGATAAGATTGAGTGGATTCGGATGGGAACTACTGTCGCCACCAATGCCCTTCTGGAACGTAAAGGAGCGAAAACGACGCTGGTTACGACTAAAGGATTTCGCGATTTGCTGCAGATTGGAAATCAAAGCCGCCCCAAGATATTTGATTTGGAAATCAGCAAACTTGATTTGCTTTATGAAGAAGTGGTTGAGGTTGATGAACGTGTGCGCATTGTCAGGGAAGATGAAAAATCATCACACAATAGCGGATTAGAAATTGTAGAAGGTACAACCGGAGAGAAATTTGCTGTTTTGGCAAAACCGGATTTGGCGGTTGTACGTCAAGAATTGAATGCTGTTTTTGAAAAAGGCATACGCGCGGTAGCAGTGGTGTTTTTGCACGCTTACGCGTTTCCGGAGCATGAACGTCAAATCGGTGTGATTGCCCGTGAAATCGGTTTTGAGCAAATTTCACTGTCCCATGAAGTTATGCCGATGGTCAAAATGGTGGCACGAGGTGACACCACTACAGTTGACGCATATCTCACACCGCACATCCGGAATTATCTGCAAAGCTTCCGTTCAGGATTTTCCGATAATTTGGAAAAAACACAGTTGCTTTTTATGCAGTCCGACGGAGGTTTGACCGATTCCGGAAAATTTAAAGGCAGCAACGCAATTTTGTCAGGACCCGCCGGAGGCGTTGTAGGTTATGCCGTGACCACGGATTTGGGACAACCAGTCATTGGGTTTGACATGGGCGGAACCTCGACTGATGTTTCACGTTATGGTGACGATTACGAATTGGTGCATGAAACCGAAACTGCCGGAGTACGTATCCAGGCGCCGCAAATGCACATCAAAACGGTTGCGGCAGGTGGAGGATCAAGACTTTTTTTTCGCAACGGACTTTTCGAAGTTGGCCCGGAATCAGCGGGGGCCCATCCGGGGCCGGTCTGCTATCGGAAGGAAGGATATTTGGCGGTCACTGATGCTAACTTGGTTTTGGGGCGTTTGCATCCGCAATACTTTCCTAAAATTTTCGGACCAAACGAAAATGAAGCTCTAGATCTTGACGCGTCTCGAAACGCCTTTGAAAAAATAACAGCAGAAATCAATGAGTATTCCAAAGAGCGGGAGCTTCCGGAAATGTCGCTGGAAGAAGTCGCCCTCGGATTTTTAAGGGTTGCCAACGAAGTTATGGTGCGCCCCATTCGTGAAATCTCGGTTATGCGTGGATTCGACATCAAGGAACACGCCCTGGCCTGTTTCGGCGGTGCTGGCGGTCAACACGCTTGCAGCATTGCAAGAGAGTTAGGTATTTCAAAAATATTCATCCACCGCTTTTCCGGGATTCTATCAGCTTACGGTATGGGGCTCGCCGACATTGTGGTTGAAAAACAAGAACCTTCGGCGCACGTGCTGCCAGAAAATAAAGAGAATGATGTTTTTAAAAATCTCTTAAAAAATCTCAAAAAATTATCGTCCGACGCAAAAACAGAATTACTTGCCCAAGGTTATAAAGCCGAACAAATTGAAATAAAGCGTTATCTCAATTTACGTTATCAAGGCACAGACACAGCGTTGATGATTTCAGAACCGGATGAAGTTTTAAATTACGATACAGGAAATACAAATTGCGAGTTAGGTATTTCAGAATCAAGTTCGGAATTGCAGAAAAACACCACGAAATTTCCTGATTATGTCAGCGCATTTCGGCAAACGTATCTACGTGAATTTGGTTTTGATTTGACGGGTCGTGAGATCATTGTGGATGATTTGCGTGTGCGTGCTGTCGCAAAATCTCCCGGGCTGCAAAAATATCCGCTTGCGAAAAAAGACGGAACTCCGGGAGCGTTAGAACAAACTAAATGTTATTTCATGTCCGAAAGTTCCGGTTGCGGTGCTTGGCAGGAAACACCGATTTACCGCTTGGAAAATTTGGGTGCCGGACAGCAATTGCGGGGTCCGGTGATTGTGATGCAAAACACTTCAACGATTCTTGTTGAACCCGGATGTTCCGCGGAAATTACGGAATACGGTGATGTGGTATTGAGTGTTGAAACCAGAACTTTCAGGGAAATTGGAACTCAGGCTGATCCAGTTCAGGTGTCCATTTTCGGCAACCTGTTTATGTCGATTGCCGAGCAAATGGGACGCACTCTCCAGCGCACCGCGATTTCCACAAACATCAAGGAAAGACACGATTTTTCCTGTGCTATTTTTGATGAAACGGGAGGATTGGTGGCTAACGCTCCGCATCAACCGGTGCATCTTGGGGCCATGAGCGAGGCAGTCCGGCAGCAAGTCAAACTGCAAGGAAAAACGTTGAAAGTGGGTGATGTCTTGCTGACCAATCATCCGATTGCCGGAGGGAGTCATCTTCCGGATATAACCGTCGTTACGCCGGTTTGGCAAAACGGAGAAGCAATTTTTTATATTGCGAGCCGTGGACATCATGCTGATATTGGTGGTATTTCTCCAGGCTCAATGCCACCTTTTTCGCGGACACTGAAAGAAGAAGGTGCGTGCATCAAAACGTTCAAACTTGTTGAAAACGGAATTTTCAATGAGGCCGGAATCACGGAACTACTTTTGGCCCCCGGAAAAATAATACGCAAACCCGGCGAACCGGCGATTAGTGGCACCCGTTTACTTTCTGACAATCTTTCCGATCTCAAAGCACAGGTCGCGGCAAATCAGCGCGGGGTAGATTTACTGCTGGAAATGGTAGAGCATTATTCACTTGAAGTGGTGCAGGCGTATATGCACCATATCCAAACCAATGCGGAAGAAGCGGTGAGGAGTATGCTCAAAGCGCTTTCGGTACGTGAAGGTTTGGCGGAAGTGGACACAGTAAAGGCTAATGATTTTCTGGATGACGGCAGCGAAATTGTTTTGCTCCTCACCATTGACCATCGTGAAGGCAGCGCAATTTTTGATTTTTCCGGCACCGGACCTGAAATTTGGGGTAATTTGAATGCGCCTCGGGCGGTGACTCATTCAGCGATTTTGTACAGTTTACGCTGTTTGATTGATCAGGAAATTCCGCTCAATCAAGGTTGCCTAAATCCGATTCAAGTCATAATCGAGGACGGTTCATTGCTTGCTCCTTCTGAAAACGCAGCGGTTGTCGGCGGAAATGTTCTAACTTCTCAGCGCATCACGGATGTGATTCTAAAAGCTTTTCGAGCCTGTGCTGCTTCGCAAGGCTGCATGAATAATTTCACTTTCGGCAACGAAAATTTCGGCTATTATGAAACCATAGGCGGAGGCGCGGGCGCAGGTCCGCATTGGCACGGACAGTCCGGAGTTCACACACACATGACCAACACCCGTATCACTGATCCTGAAATTCTGGAACGGCGTTATCCAGTGATGTTGCGTGAATTTTCCGTCCGTAAAAATTCAGGCGGTTCCGGAAAGTTCATCGGTGGAGATGGACTTGTACGTGAGGTAGAATTTTTGGAACCGCTCAATGCGGCTATACTCTCCGAACGCAGAGTTCACCAACCTTACGGCCTAAACAGCGGGGAACCTGGAAAAAGTGGGCTAAATCTTTTTTTTCGGAATGACGGTACTATACTGTTTTTGGGTGGAAAAAATGAAATTCACGCTGAAACCGGCGACCGAATCCGTATTGAAACTCCAGGAGGTGGAGGTTATGGTAAACTAGATTCTTTTTAGTTAGAACTTACTGGATAAAGATGTGGTGGTTTGGTCATTACTTAGAAATTATTATTTTTTAAGAATCAGCCAATCTCTGATCAATGGGACAAGAATAAAAATTGCTGCTGAAAAAATAAGCATCAGTGTCATTGGCCTTTCCCAGATAAATTGGATCCCATTTGCGTTACGCATTGCCCTTCCGAGGTTGTCTTCAAACATTTGTCCAAGTACAAAACCGATCAATAGAGGTGGCAAGGGATAATCCGCAAATCTGAAGATAATGGCTAACACCCCGAAACCCAAAAGAAGCAGTAGTTCTGTGGCGTTGTTTTGACCTATGTATGCTCCAGCCATTGCGAAAAAAAGGACGAAGGGAATAAGATAACTACGGGGTATAGTAAGTAATTTTGCGATGTAAGGAACTAATGGAAGATTGAGTACAAGTAGTATAATGTTCCCAAAGTACATCGATAGAATCACCGACCAGAAGACTTCAGGCCGATCTACCATGAGTTGTGGTCCTGGTTGTAGATTGAGGGCAATGAATGCACCCAACAGCACTGCAGTAGTTCCAGAACCTGGAATTCCGAGAGTCAGTAAAGGAACAAAAGAACCAGTGCTAGCAGCATTGTTTGCCGTTTCAGGAGCAGATAGTCCTTTGATAGAACCTTTTCCAAATTCTTTGCGTTCTTCAGGGCTAGCAAGATTCCGTTCGACTGCATAACCTAGAAATGAGGCAATAGTCGCCCCAGTTCCAGGCATGACTCCAATCAGGAAACCCTGAATTGACTGCCTTCCAATTACAGGCACTATGGCTTTGGCTTCTTTGCGGTTAATTCGAAGATTATTAATTTCCTGAGATTGTTTCGAACCGCTTTTTTCTCCTCGAATCTTATCAATTGCCAGGAAGAAGGCCTCAGGAACGGCAAATAACCCCATTGCTAAAGTGACAAAGCTAATTCCACTTTGCAGATCCATTATGCCCAAAGTAAATCTTGGTGCTTGGAAAAGTGAAGATTCTCCTACGGTTGCTAACATAAGCCCTAATATTGTCATCATAATTGCTTTCAGGACTTTGCCTTTCCCAGCAAAGGCAGAAATTGCAGACAAGCCAACAAGCATTAATGCAAAGTATTCTGCAGACCAGAACAAAATCGCGAAGCTGGCCAGTGCAGGAGCAAAAAACATCAATAACACAACCCCAATCGTACCTCCGGAAAAAGAAGAAATCGCTGCAATTGTTAATGCCTTACCAGCCTGTCCATTACGAGCCATTGGATAACCATCAAATGATGTTGCCACTACTGCAGCCTCACCAGGAGCATTAATTAGTATTGAAGAAGTAGAGCCTCCGAAAATTGCACCGTAATATACTCCTGCTAATAAGATCAAAGTTGTTGAAGGATCGCCAATCTGAAGACTTACTGGAATCATAATAGCCACTACCGACATGGGGCCGAGTCCGGGGAGCATTCCTATGATTGTCCCTATAAAACAACCCAAGGCAGCAAAGAACATGTTTTGAAAAGTAAAGGCTGTTTCTAGGCCCAATAGCATTCCATCTAGCATATTATCTTATTCTGAAAACATTCAGTTAAGGCTTAAGCCTTGTGACTCTATGAATTTTAAGTATTTATTGTTTGTTCGGTATTAAAATATCCAAATTGGCCATGGCCTCAAATAAATAGACAAAACTTTTTCTACCAAATACCAGAAAATTACACTCGCAGAAATTGAGATAGTGATAAGAAGGATGTAGCGCCTATTCCCTAAAATAAATCCCCCCAGAAATAAAAATGTTGATGTACATAAAATAAATCCTAACTCACGTAAAGAGATTGAATAGATAAATGCTAATATCAAGAGTCCAACACCTTGACCCCAATTAAAATTGTGTGGATTTTTAAGATATTCACCATCAGCTCTATTTACAGTTCCGTCGCCTTCTATTATTTCATTTGAATCTGTTGGTTGTATAAGAATAGCTATAGAACAAATAATTCCAGCAATAGACAATCCAATTGGCATTGTATTTGGCTTTACTGCTAGAAATCGTTCAAATGGGAGCAAATTGTAAGTATAAGACAAGTAACCGTAAGCACTGGAAAATGCCAGAAGTGACAAGGCTATTATTCTGTTAAGGTTTAGCATTTTTTAAGGCGGGAAGGGAAATGATAAAATTCCCGGAAAGTTTTTATGCTTTCCGGAAATAATTTATACTAAGCTCTCTACAAGAAGCCAAGTTCACGCATAAGGTCGCCTATAACTTTTTCTTGTTTCGCAAGAAAAACCATGAATTTATCTCCAGGATTATAAATATTTACCCAACCGTTACGAGCACGAACCTTTTCCCATTCTGGGGTACTATACATTTTTCCCAGAACTTCAATATAGGCTTTACGCATATTACTTGGTAGGTCTGGAGATGCAAAGAATCCTCTCCAGTTAACAAAAGTAACGTCGTATCCTTGCTCAATCAAAGTAGGGACGTTTGGTGCAGCATCCACCCTTTCTGGAGCGGTAACAGCGATCATACGTACTTTCCCTGCTTTCTCCATGGCGACAGCCTCCGAGAAACCTGTTGAAAGTGCATCAGCTTCTCCAGATAATAATGCGGCCATTGCCTTACCCCCTGCATCGAATGGAAGGTATTTTACTGCAGTTGGATCTGCTCCAGCTGCTTTGAAGGCCATTGCAGGCACCAGATGGTCCATACTTCCAGGAGCTGAACCACCCGCAATTGCGACGCTTTCCGGATTCTTTTTGTAAGCTGAGACTAGATCCTTAAAGTTCCTGTAGGAGCTTCCTGCTGGAACTACGAGTGCTGCATAATCACCTATTGTTCCTGCAATCAATGTAAGATCTCGGAAGTTCTGCGGAAACACCTTAGTCAAAGAGCGAATGACAATTGGTGTCGAATTAACCATAAGGGTTCCATGATTGCTTTTGGAATTTTCTATAAGGTATCCAATGGCTTTTCCACCACCACCACCTGACATGTTTTCATATGTCGCAGAGCCAATCAGGCCTGCTTTAGTAAGGGCTTCTCCGGTACCACGTGCTGTCCCGTCCCATCCTCCGCCAGCACCGCCGGGGATAAGAAAGTGAATTTTGTTGATTTCAACCGCAGACAAGCTTCCCAAGGAAATAGTAACTGCGGCAAGTGTTAAGGCAAACAGTTTTGCTAGTTTTTGCATGTTATTCTCCAAATTATAAAATTGATGAAAATGGCATTTAGCCAGAGTCTAATTAGAAACGTAAAAACCATGTTCTGAATTAACCACTTTTGATGTAAAAAATGATCAAAGTGATATTTTTTGAGTCAAAACACATCTTAAGACTATAAATTTCAATGAATCTAAATCGATATAACGTTATGGATATTTATTGCTTATTACAGTGCAATTTTAACTGAAATGAGAAAATCGAATCATCAACAATTATGGTCTTCATACAACTAGCAGATTTGCTCAATAAATCTACAAGAGTGCATTTACGTTGCTTAAATGCTAAAATAGATTTAAGAAGATGGCAAGAATTATCTAGAAAACCTATGAAATATTTTGACAAGTTCAACAAATATAAAAATTAAGAGCCATTTAATGTCCAACCCGCTTTATGAAACTATGTTCGGAAAATACGCCGGACATTCGACCACATTCCTTTATCTGCCTGATGGAAAAACAATCAGCCATGATTCTTTTATCCGTATGGCAGGACGTTCTGCAAATGCACTCAGCAAAATGGGACTTGCTGTTGGTGACCGTGTGGCAGTACAGGTGGACAAATGTCCAGAAGCACTTGCAGTCTATGCGGCTTGTGTTCAATCCGGACTGGTTTACCTGCCGCTAAATGCCGCCTACACACCGGCTGAAGTTTCATATTTTATTGAAAACAGCGGTGCAAAACTATTTATCTGTCAAGGCTCCAAAGAAGCTGAACTTGTTGCTGTTGCCGAAAAATCTGGGACTTTACTGGAAACATTCAATGCTGACGGGACTGGGTCATTTACAGAATTAACTCGGAATAAGGACGATTCATTTAAAACTGTTGAACGTGATGGAGAAGATCTTGTGGCGCTGCTCTACACCTCAGGAACAACGGGACGTTCCAAGGGTGCGATGCTGAGTCAGAACAATTTACTTTCAAATGCTGAGACTCTGGTTGAGCTTTGGAAATTTACCGAGAAGGACGTCCTGTTGCATGCTCTACCTATCTTTCACACCCATGGATTATTTGTAGCAACTAATGTAACGCTTGCGGCAGGCGGTTCCATGATTTTCATGCCGAAATTTGATTTAGACTCTATAATCGAAAATCTTCCATCCGCAACCACGATGATGGGCGTACCAACTTTTTATACAAGGCTTTTGAATGATTCACGATTCAACAAAGATCTAACGCAACACATGCGGCTTTTCGTCTCCGGAAGCGCTCCGTTGTTGGCGGAAACACATGTTCAATTTGAAGCACGGACCGGCCACCGAATTCTGGAGCGTTACGGAATGACTGAAACAAACATGAATACCTCAAATCCATATGACGGTGAACGCCGTGCCGGAACGGTGGGGTTTCCACTGCCTGGAATTGAAATTAAGATTACTGACTCGAAAAACGGAGAGACTCTAGCAGAGGGTGAAATTGGTGAGATTGAAGTACGTGGACCAAATGTGTTCAGCGGTTATTGGCAAATGCCGGAAAAAACCGCAGAAGAACTACGTAAGGATGGTTTCTTTATCACAGGTGATTTAGGGATGATCGACGGCGACGGTTATCTCCATATTTCCGGACGCAACAAAGACGTGATCATTTCCGGCGGATATAATATCTACCCCAAAGAAATTGAACTTTTACTAGATGAGCAACCCGGTATTATGGAAAGTGCGGTGATAGGTTTGGCGCATCCGGATTTGGGAGAAGCAGTTGCCGGTATTCTGGTGGCTGAAAAAGGTGAGACTCCTGATCTTAACGGCTTAGCTCAAATTATCAGTGCATCTCTTGCTAAGTACAAACAACCGCGAAAACTACTCGTAATTCCGGAACTTCCGAGAAATACTATGGGAAAAGTACAGAAAAATATATTAAGGCAAGAGTATAAAAATGTCTTCAAGCATTGAGATTCATGCTCAATTCATATTTGTGATTATGTGGAATCAAATTCTCAGTCCAGACTTAGAGGCTTTCGGGACAAACTGTTGATAATTTGACGCTAATGCTAACATAACAGACAACTTCCTCATTGCCTCTTAGTAACCATAAAAACCGTACATTCTGTTGCATAGGATAATCGTATCTTACAGGAAGTGAAAAATAACGACTTCATTTGCAGATGTTTTTTAATGGCAGATAACTACTGAGCGTTTCCAGATAATGGTTGACATTCCTGAAAAAATGATTGATAATTCAAGGCATATTATTAAATATACGGTACTTAATGAGATAAATAATCCGTATCTGATAGAAAGAAAAGCAGTTGAAGTTAACAAATATAATTCTTGTGCTGCAAACAAAAGAATAACGAAAAAGAGTGTGAAATGGAATTTGGTGAACAAATGACACAGTGGCGGGAGGAATCCGGTTTAACTCGCAAAGAGTTTGCCCGAAAACTCAGTGTTTCACTGACTGCTGTAAAAAATTGGGAAACAGGACACTCAACTCCCAAACTGACGAAATACAGCGAGATTGCTAAAGTATTAGCGATTGACGTGCGGGAAATGGGTTTGGATAACGACCTTGACCTGGAACGTATTGGCGATCGAATCAAATATGCCCGTTTGCTGAGAGGCATGTCTATAGAGGCATTTGCCTATGAACATGGTTTTGCAATTCAAACTGTAAAAAGCTGGGAATCGCATGCTGCAGAGGTTACAGAAGCCTCTTTGGAGCGCATTTCACGTGCCTTGAAAATTCCTGCTCCATTCTTTGAAATGAAGAATGATCCACACCAGGAATTAGCCGACCTTAAATAATCAACGGGTTTCCATTTTTTTGGCAAACCCGGGATTTAATTAATAGTCCTTGTTAGAGCAGCTTTAAATACGGGATTATTATTGTCCATTTTCAGGGCGGTTTCGTAGTGTTTTCTGGCTTGTGAAATTTCCCCAGCTGCTTCAAAAGCCAAACCAAGGTTGTGCTCATCCTCCGCTGTACGTTCGTTCAAAGCTAGCAGAAAGGCAACTGCCTCCTGGTAGGCATTCCCCCTGATCAAATTAACCGCAATACTGTTACCATCCTGTACAAGTAATTCTGCACTTTCTTGATAAGGACTGATTTGTTTTACGTATTGTCGTGCCACTTGTCTACCGAGTCTAATTTTCAGATCCAAGGGAGTTTGCGGAACTTGGACATTATTTCTCAGGTTAAATCCTCTGGCAAAATATTCAGTTGGGTTTGTAAAGGATAATCCTGCACGGTCAATTATTGAAATAAGTGACTCAGAAGAATCTTCATCAGATTGATAATTTTTTATAATTGAGTTCTTTATCTTTATCGGTAAATGCGAAGTTGCGACTGAACCGCCCCATTTCCGGACAAAGAAAGTTCGAAAACTTTGTGAAGGAACTACTTCACTGCGGTCATTTTTTCGGAGCAGAGAAAATTCGACTTCCAGCGCGGCTATCTGTTCCACATAAGGTGTTGCTATCACAAATCCTGTTCCGGAAGACTCTGCACCCATTGAAACAACTCCTGCCAGCAAAGATTGTTCGAGCGTAGCGCCTTTGTTTTTCACATTTGTAAAATATGAAAGACCCTCCTCTGATTCAATAATAATTTCGGCATATTTAACTTTCCCATGTAGGACTGCGATTTCGGACTCATCCGGAAGTGCTCCGCTAAAACCTGCTTCCTTTCCGGTTGTGTTTATCAACTGAAATGGTGACTGAAGTGAAAGTTCATGTAGTAAAGCGGCTCTCAGCAAATCAGCTGTGAGGTGCCCCTGTTCATTTTTTGAATTGAATTCGGAAATGGTGGGTTTTAATAATTTTACGGTTCCGCTAAAAATCCGGCTGGATTCGGAAGTTGTCTCACTTGGAAACTGGATTTGTCCGGATACAGTTTGAAAATTGCCAATCTCAATGTAGTTAATTTTTTCAACCAGCTGCAGCGGTGGACGCTCGATTTGAAAGTTGACTTTTGGTGCACAGGCTGTGAATAAAAATGCAGACAGGCACAAAAGCAGAAAAACGCAGAGTTTTACTTCAGCAGAGGCTTTCCGCATTTCAGAAGATGATACGTAAAAATTATTTGAGTGGATTAGTTTCATTAAATCATTCTTTGAGTAATATGCATTAAAGCGGAAGCAGACTAACGTGATTCAAGCTGTCTCTGTAGTTGAGGGTGTTCACGTCGAAGTCTTTCAATGCGTCCAAGTCCCTGGGCAAAAAGCAGGTTTTCCGGTTCAGCCTGCCAGGCCTCTCTATAAGTATTCTGGGCGAGTCCAAAATCTCCAATTGCTTCAAAGCAAAGTCCAAGGTTATATAGATCATTTGGATCAGGATTTTCTGCAGTTGTCTGTTGAAGTTGAGCTATTGCTAAATCGTAAGCACCGGCTTCAATCAAAATTTTCGCATTAGCAGAGCTGCCCTCAGCAACAGGGTAGCTGACAACTTTTTCTGTGACGGCAACTCGACGGACAAATCCGCTCGCAATTGAAAGCGCCATATCCGCAATTATTTGCTCAAAAGTAGGGAGAACATCCACGGAGCTTTCAATGTTGTCAGTCTTTGAGCTTTTCGATGCAGATAGAACTGAGGTTAAACCTTCAGAAATTTGCTGAAAACTTTCTCTGCTCCTTCCGCCAATCCGCTGCGAGTAGGTTCTAGTCTCAAAAGTAGTTGCGACCACCTCTGTCGGCAGTAAACGGGTTAATTTAATCTCAAGTCCTAATGTTCCGCGCGTTGATTTGTACGGCCACCAAACCACTTGATCAACTGTCAGATTCAGGCCGAGACTGTTTCTGGAACGCGGAGGTCGAAAATACTCCAGACCTTCTTTGCTTAATTCAACTCCATCTGTTCGTTCAATTTCAAGCCAGAGTTTTCCATTAATAACTGCATCAACATTTTTAGTTTTGTAACCGCGTACTGAAACCAGTTGTTGAAGTGCAGAGTCATTCTCCAATTTCTCAAATTCATCGCTAAAAATAACTTTGAAGTAAGGAGTAGCGGTCAACAGATTTATCACCCTTGCTCTTACTGAACGGCTGATGGATTTTTGCTGCTCATCATTCAGGAAAACAGGATGGGTTTGCCAGACACCGTTTCGTTCTGTTTTAAATTTCAGCATAATATGGCCTATCTCAAATCCTCCTACTGCAATATTTTTGATTTTCCTGGTATTTATTTCTGCAGGTGACTGGACAGTAAGAGTGGCTTTAGCGCAACTTGAGATTAAAAAAACGGTGATCAATATAATCAATAATAAATGATTAAAGATATAGTTATTCAAAAATTTCATTATTGTTTTTTTCTATTATTGAGTTTGACCTGCCAATGCTTTAGTTTCAGCAAGATAACGACGGATTCGGGCAACTCCCTGTGCATAAAGTTTTGTGCCCGGACTTTTCTCGAGTGCGGTAATATAAAACCTACGCGCATCTTCGTAATCTTGAACACTTAAGGCTCCTGCTTCATAAGACAAACCTAAATTATACCAATCCTGAGATTCCCGTTTTTCCTGCGGAATCTCTTCAATAATCTTCCGGGCTTTTTGGGATTTACCTTCTTTAAGTAAATTCCCTGCTTTTGCTCTACCGCCTTCTGCAATTTCGGCATTAACCATTTGCTTGTATGGAGAAATTGTGCGGATGAATGATTCCAAGGTGCGTTTCACCAATTGCTGAATCACATTCCGCTTTTCTTTGGGTGGAAGATCGTAGATTCCCGGAATTGCTAATCCTTTTGGTCCATAGAATATTTTTTTTGGATTACTACGTGATGCTAGAGCAATCTGGCGGTTTGGTATTGGGAATATAGGAATTCTGGTGATACTGATCAGGCTGCCTAAAGTCAGAGAAATCAGGTGGCTTTCTTTGATGTTGCGGTAGGAATCTTTTTCGGTAATACTGCGGCCGAAACTGGCTGAATCGGCACGTATTGCAAGCGTTTCCCTGCTTAAGCCAATCATGTTAAAACTGAAATTCGCTTGAGCAAAAAGTGAAATATTTTTGTAATCATAAATTCGCACAACCTGGTTTTTAGGAGGAATAACGTCATTTAAACCTGCCATTGAAAATGCTGATGAAAGTGCAAGTTCAGCAGTGTTTCCGGCAAAAGTTCCTCTCCGGCAAACATATCCCCGCCAATTATCCAAAGTAATTGCTTCATTTGTAATTGTGGCTGCACCAGCGGAAGACAGCCTGCCGCTGATTCCACCCGTGCAAGTGGCAAGGTCAGTAAACTGTCCGCGGTCCACCTCCCCACCGCTGATGACTTCCCCTTGAATTATCGCGACAGTTTCCTTTTCTGAATCAAACTGACTTCCGTCTAATGTATTCACTACACTGACTTTGAAACGTCCAAAACGATTGAGTTCATCCGCCAGTTGTTGAAGGACTTGATTTTTTATACCAAGTTTATCATTTGTTTCATCCACCAGATCTGCCCGGATATACACTTTTTTTACTTCACGTGGAACGGTTATTCTGGAAGGCCGTTGTACTTCAAACTGAGAAACATTAAGTCTGCTACAGGCAGAGAAAAGTACTGATGCACACAGGCAAAATAAAAGCGAAAAATATTTTTTGTGAGTAAAATATGTTTTTTTCATGTCTGCATTCAGCTTGCTAAAATTCCTGGTAGTTCGCAGCTTACACAACCCTGGTTAAAGTTGCGGCAAAAATCTTGTTGAATTTGTATCAAGCCTTGACGATTTCCAAAAGTGTTCAGCTTCAGTATAGGCGATTTAGGTAATTCTGAAAACCATAAACGTTTTTCCATGAAACGAATTTTGCTGTTTGATGCCTCTGCAGGTAAAACCATGAATAAACGATAGAGTAGTTTTTCCAGTTCTGGCTCATTTTCGTGTCGTGCATATGCCAGGAAGAAAGGCAAAACAGCATTAGCCCAAACAATTATTTGACGGTCTTTTCCGATAAGTTGTGATGAGTATGCCTGCTTTGATTTTCCTAAAACAAGATGCTGCCGCCAGACTTCCCAATCCGGAGTTGAAAATAGTTTTTCTGTTTCAGAGAGAGCCTGCCGACGCAATTCTTTTTCATCTGCAAACTGACTCAGATTTCTCAAAATCAGCAGCCAGCGTTTGAGCAAACCCTCATTTGCTACACGGTATAGATGATGGAACATGCCGAGCAGCCGCCGCTCCGGAGTATTTTGTGGACGGAAGGTTTGTGAAAATTTCCGGGAAACTTGTGGTTGTTCCGGAAGTTTCTGCCAGGCAGTTTTCCACTGTAGAAATTCATGGCGTACAGACGGATCAGCAATTGTATGTTCTGTGGAAAACAATCCACATGCACCAAACCAGCGTGAAAGTACGAGTGTCCGTGTTGTCCTCTGAGGTTGACGGAACAAAGGTCGGAGTTCACTAAATTGATATTGCTTTGCCAGTTCTTCAAAAACCTGGGCAAACGGTGAATAACCTAATGATTTGAACAACAACTGAAAAAGCAATTCCTCAGGTTGCTGTTCATCCCAGCGCTTAAGCAACAGTTGCATTTTCTCCTGGATACGTAGCTCTGCGGCATGACCAATAATTTTTTTCAGCACTTTCGCACCATGCTCAACCGCTGTCACTCCGCAGCGTCCGGGAAGTTCTCCGAAAAGTTTTAAGTCTGCCCGGGCTTCCGTTTCTGAGGTTGATGGTGTTTTGTTGATAAAAGAAGCTAATTCCAGCTCCGGAATTTCACAGTTATCCTCACGTTTAATTAACCGTTTTCCTCTGTTGTAAAGGACGACATGTAAAACCACAGAGTTGTAATCCGGATTTTTTTCGTGTTGATGTGCGTACCATTCGGAAGAATCGACATGAATTTCTACTGCACCGAAAAGCGTATGCTCACCAATTTGCAAACGTGCTTCCTGGAAGTCTGGGCCGCTTCCGGAATTGTGCCAGCCCGCAAACTCAATTTTTACTGCCAGCCCGCAAACTGTCCGGAGATTCTTCTTTGAAAAATCCTGCTCTGCCCAGATTTGCTGGATCGCCATTTCCGAAATCGAGAGCTTGTTTAACATGAACCGTTAATTGACAAGATGAGAAAAAATACGTAACATCTAAACTTAAATACTAAACCAGAAAGCCCAAAGATACAATAAAGTCCAACATGTTCACTCAATCTATTAATCCTGATGCTTCCGGTTATTACGGTGATTACGGAGGCATGTTCATTCCGGAAATATTACGTACTACTTTTGACGAGTTAATTGCCGCTTTTAACGAAGCCAAGGGTGATCCTGTATTTTGGCAAAGTTATGTGGACTTAATGCAGAATTATTCCTGTCGTCCTACGCCGGTCACTCCTTTGCTAAATTTTGCTGAAGCACTGGGTGGTAAGTTTCAGGTATTTTGCAAACGGGAAGATTTAAACCACACCGGAGCGCACAAAGCGAACAATTGTATGGGACAGGGGTTGCTAGTAAAACGTATGGGTAAAAAACGGGTAATTGCAGAAACTGGTGCCGGACAGCACGGGGTGGCTTCCGCAACCATGGCCGCGAGAATGGGACTCGAATGCACGGTTTATATGGGTGCGGTTGATGTGGAACGTCAACGTCCAAATGTTTTCTGGATGGAACAACTGGGTGCGACTGTAGTTTCAGTTACCGAAGGTACGGCTACGCTTAAGGATGCCATCAATGCAGCGATGCGTGACTGGGCGGAAAGTATGGAGAGCACTCATTATGTGTTAGGCACGACCTGCGGTCCTCATCCTTTCCCGGAAATGGTGGTCTGGTTTCAGTCAATTATTGGTCAGGAATCACGCCAGCAAATGTTGAAAATTAATGGTAAATTACCCGATAAAATATATGCCTGCGTTGGGGGTGGTTCAAACGCCAGTGGAATTTTTCTGCCGTTTCTGGAAGATAAAGAGGTAGAACTCGTCGGTGTTGAAGCCGGTGGTCACGGTCTTGATTCCGGACAGCACGCTGCACGTTTTTCCGGAGGAACAGTAGGAGTAGCGCAGGGATACAAAACGTATTTTTTCCAGAACGACGAAGGGCAAATGATGCATACGCATTCGATTGCGGCGGGGCTGGATTACATTGGAGTCAGTCCGATTCTGAGTCATCTTCACGATAAAAAGCGTATCCGTTTCACCGCTGCTACGGATGATGCGGTTATTTCAGCCACCAAACTGCTGATCCGTACAGAAGGCATAATTCCGGCTTTGGAGAGCGGCCACGCTTTTGCCGCAGTGATTGAGGAAGCGCCGAACATTCCGGATGGAAGCCAGGTGTTGATCAACCTTTCCGGTCGTGGTGACAAAGATATTTTCAATATTGCTGAAGCCATCGGTGATGAAAAATGGGATGAGTTTTTGAGAGCAAAGGCACAGAGGAAATGAGACTAATTCCGTTTCCTAATTTCAAATTTATAATTTCATGAACCTGACAAATTATTTACAAAACCGACTCGCTCCACTTTACGGTGGAACTGAACATCCGGAAACTAAACGCAAAATCCTGCTGATGACTCACGTAGTGGTGGGTTATCCATCTTTGGAAGCAAATTGGAAAATGCTGGAGGCGATGGGTGAGGCGGATGTGGATTTGGTAGAACTGCAGATGCCTTTCAGCGAACCAAGTGCGGACGGGCCGCTTTTTGTCAAAGCTAATCAAGAGGCTCTCCAGAGTGGGATACGCTGGAAAGATTATTTTGATTTGATGCGGCGTGCCAACGAACGCTTTGATTTTCCTCTGTTGATGATGGGTTATTTCAATACGGCATTTGCCATGGGTTATGGAAATTACTGCGCAAACATCCGCAAAAATGGCGGTGAAGGTTTTATCATTCCGGATTTACCGCTGGAAGAATACGGTGATTTATTTGAACTAAGCAGGCAGCATGAGCTTGATCCGATCATGCTCTGTACTCCTACCAATACAGAGGAGCGCCTACGGAAGATATGCGGGCACGGGAGCGGTTTTATTTACTGTGTTGCCAGAAAAGGAGTTACCGGGAAAAACACTGAGCTTGACATAAGCGCGGAAAAATTTTTAGAACAATGCCGACTCTACACCGATCTGCCTCTGGCTTTGGGTTTTGGTTTGTCACAAAGGGAAGATTTATGCCAGTTACATGGTAAAGCGGAAATTGCAATCGTTGGTTCTGCTTTGCTCAAAACCTGGGAAGCAGAAGGTGAAACCGGTTATCGTAAACATTTAATGTCTTTGGCGGCGGCCAGGGAATAATTTGAGAAACAATGTCTGTGCGTATTAGTGACACTGAGATCAAGGCCTATGTGAATGATGGAGCGGTTCTGCTTAAAAACCTTCTTAGTCCGGAGGAAGTAGCTGATCTGTCGGCGGGTGTACCGATGGAGCACAAATTATTCCAGCTTATCTGGCCTGCAAACTAGTCAAAAATATTTTTTCCCTCTTCAGAAATACCCATGTCTGTTCCTCAAGTAGAAACACCGATGATGCGGCAGTTCAATGCCATCAAACGGGAACATCCGGATAAACTCCTGTTTTACCGCATGGGTGATTTTTATGAAATGTTTGGAGATGACGCGATTGTAGGAGCAAAAGTTTTGCAAATTGCCCTGACTTCGCGGGATAAAAAAAAGTCATTACCGATGTGCGGTGTGCCTTACCGTGCCTATGAGCAATACTTAAACAAACTGACTTCTGCAGGTTACAAAGTGGCCATTTGTGAGCAAATGGAGGATCCTGCCAAAGCACAGGGTCTGGTAGCGCGGGATGTTGTCAGAGTTGTTACTCCCGGAACTACAGTTTCGCCTCAATTGATTGATCCGGACCGCAATCATTATTTACTGGCAATTAACGTGGTCTTGCGTTCCCAATGTCTGGGCATTGCCTTTGCTGATCTTTCCACAGGTGAGTTCGAAGTGGCAGAGTTTAATCTGCATGAAACTCATCGATTCTATGATTTCCTTGCACAACTGACACCGCAGGAAATTCTACTCACACAAAGCCGTTCCGAAGCAGAATCACTCTTTCTGGAGGAACTTGTGCAGCGTATGACACAGTTGCTCGACCGGGAAAACACCACAGACGTCAGTTCAGCGGTTTCACAGAAAAAAGAAGAAAGTTTAGCGGAGGGGCCGGTTTTTCCATCAACCGGACTTTTTAATTTTATTGACCCATATCATTTTGATAAAGAAGCAACCGAACGGAGTTTAAAAAATCATTTTGAAACGCTGAATCTTTCCGGATTTGGTGTAGATGATTTACCGCATGGAATATTTGCTGCGGGAGCATTATTGCAATATTTGGAAGAAACTCAAAAATGTGACTTGAGTCATTTTACTGCTTTGCGGAGGCATTCTTTTGAAAAAACTATGCTGCTGGATGAGGCAACAGTTGCGAATCTTGAACTGTTTGAAAGTCAGTCCGGAGTTAGAAAACACACGCTTTTTCATATTCTTAACCACGCTCAGACTCCAATGGGAGCAAGGCTTTTCAGGCAGTGGCTGCGGCAACCGCTGCTTGATGTTGAAGCAATTAATGAACGTTTTGACTGTATCGAAGAGTTTAGGCTTAATTTTATGCTTTGTGAAAAATTCCGTGAAAGTTTGAACGCAATCCAGGATCTACCTCGTATCATGGGGCGCATCAATTTACCGGTGGCAGGAATCAATGATCTTGTGGCTCTTCGTGAATCCCTTGAACCTGTGCAGAAACTTCCGCTTTATCTGGCGGAATTACAATCGCCGTTGTTAAAAAAAATTGCAGAAAAATTTGATCCGTTGACTGCTTTGTTAGCTTTGCTGCATCGACATTTACTGGATGCCCCCTCCGTTAAACTGAGGGAAGGCGGATTTATGGCAGCAGGAGTTTCAGCAGAACTGGATGAACTGCGTGACATATCGAGGAACTCAAAACAATTTCTCAACGAAATGTTGGTGAATGAACGTGAGAAAACAGGAATCAGTTCCTTAAAGATCAGTTACAACAAAGTTTTTGGCTACTACCTTGAAGTCAGTAACGTTCATAAAACTTCAGTTCCGGAAAATTACATCCGTAAACAGACTCTGGTAAATGCAGAACGTTACATTACTGCAGAGCTCAAAGAATTTGAGGAAAAAATACTCACTGCAGAAGAGCGGATAGGTGAATTGGAGTATGAACTGTTTCAACAGTTAAAAACAGAGATCAACACAAATACCAGACGTGTTCAGCAAACCGCACAGGATATAGCTGTCGCGGATACACTGGCAGGACTGGCATATGTTGCGGAACACTATCATTACGTGCGGCCAGGCCTGCATCCTCTGCAGGCACCTAGAAAATTGTTTTTGAAAGACTGCCGCCATCCTGTCATTGAACAAATTGATTTGGGTGAAGTCTTTGTGCCGAATGATTTGGATTTAGCAGAAACAAAATGCCGTATCATGTTGATTACAGGACCCAACATGGCCGGTAAATCTACTTACATGCGCCAAGTAGCCTTAAATGTGCTTATGGCGCAATGTGGAAGTTTTGTGCCGGCAGCGAGCGCGGAGTTGTCTGTGGTTGACCGTATTTTCACCCGTGTTGGAGCTTCTGATAATCTGACTCTTGGTCAAAGCACTTTTATGCTGGAAATGAATGAAGCAGCCGCAATATTAAATAATGCGACGGACCGTAGTTTAATAATACTGGATGAAATCGGGAGAGGGACGAGCACTTTTGACGGTATTAGTATTGCCTGGGCAATTGTTGAACATTTACAAAAATTGAATGCTCTCACGCTTTGTGCTACACATTACCATGAATTGACTGCTCTTGCGCAGGAATTGGACTCTGTTGAAAATTTCAGCGTACGTGTAGAAGAAGAAGGTGAAAAAATTGTTTTTCTGCGTAAAATCGTTGCCGGAGAGGCAGATAAAAGCTATGGAGTTCAAGTAGCAAGACTGGCGGGTCTGCCAAAAAGTGTGGTAAAACGCGCGCTTGATGTGATGGAACAATTGGAAGAGACGTCAATGGTCCACCATTTGCCTATACCTATAGATGAGACAGAAAAAAAACAGGAATTATCGACTGAAGTAAGTGATAAATCGAATAGTTTATGGAATGTTTCTGCTGATGCGAATCCTCAATTGTCTTTGTTTCCGGAAGAATCTCTCTATCTGGATGAATTACGCAAATTAAATTTGAATGATATGACTCCGCTACAGGCGTTAAATTATCTTTATGAATTTACCGTTAGGCTGCGGCAGGAATGATAAACTTCGGGCAAAAAATCTTAAACAAAAAATTTGAAAAGCTGAAATGAGAATTGCCGTTTACCCTACAAGTGCTAATCCTCCTACTTTTGGTCACGCAGATATTCTGGTGCGAACTAGCAAACAGTTTGATCATGTTTATTGGGCTGCAGCCATGAATGCTGAAAAGCAATATATGTTCACTGAAGAAGTGCGTGTGCAGATGATGAATGAATATGTGGAACATTACAATTTAATAAATGTCACTGTAGAAGCTTTTAGAGGCTCAACCATTCGTTACGTACAGCAACGTAAAGCGCAAGTAATTGTGAAAGGTTTACGAAGTCTGGAGGATTTTCAGGGTGAATTTCAGCAGGCAGTAGGTAACAAAGGTATTGACCAGGAAATTGAAACCTTCTGCTTATTTGGTAAACCTGATCTTTTTGCCATCAGTTCGACTCTTGTTCGTGAATTAGCATTTATGGGAGAGTCAATCGAAGCCTATGTTCTGCCTTCAGTAGCAGATATAGTGACAAAGGTTATTGAAAATAATCCTAAAAAATAATCTTGAGAAACCAACTGAAATGAGTTTAATCAAACTACGTATAGACTATCTGCTTTTTGGCGGATTAGGTTTTGCTTTACTGCTGTCCATCATAACGGCGGATTTTCAAGATCCGACGTTTTTTAATCAGTTATATCCTTCAGCAGGAATTCAAAACTGGATTGGCTTGATCGGCGCAATCACAGGAGGTTCTTTAGTGGAAATCTTTGGGCCGTCAGTCTTGTTGCTTCCATGGCTCTTTGTGCGTATATTTTTGCACCAACCACGTAGTGTTTCTGTTTTGGCAGGCACTTATTATGCGTTTGTGCTCGTATTTTTACTCTCGATATTTCATGAACTTGCTTTAGAGTTCGCTCTTTTTGAAACAGGCAGTTCAGTTTTTTTCTGGCAAAATGGCTATGCAGGCAAATTAGCAGTAGAGTGGCTGATGCAGTCGATGGATATTGCTTTAAGTTCTACAGCCCTGGCGGCGATGTTTATTATATCTGTGGTACGTATGTCCCGGCTGCTTTCTCCACTGCCTTTATTCTCTGCGTTATTGACAGGAATCCAAAACATACTCATGCTGTTGGTCAACAAAATCAGCCCTCCTCCCGCAGCTGAATTTCTTCCAGCAGCAGATCTGGCTAACTTCAAGGCACGTTCACGTTTTGAAGAGAATTCCTCAGTTTCGTAAATCTGCTAGAGAGAGTAATCTTTTTTCCTCTTTTCAGTTGATCTTCCAGATCTTGATTTTTTCTCAGAATCGAGTCAATCTAATTTTTCAACTCTGAATCCTCTCAAATGTTTGCTGTTTCAGAAGGTTAAAATTTTTTTAAAACGGAGATAGAATGCAGATTAAGATATTTTACTGTGTGGTTTGAAACTATGAACCCAGCGCGGTCAGTTTGGCTGCGGAATTAAAAGAATCATTCGATGTTGAAACCGAACTTCTTTCAGGTGAAAGAGGTGATTTTGAAGTGCTTGTGGATGGAGAAAATGTATTTTCCAAGAAAAAGCTGTCAAGATTTCCTGAGCCCGGAGAAGTAACTCAACTAATCCGGAAGTGATTGTTCTTTAAAAAATATGCCGTCAGTCTCAATCCGAATAGGAGCTAAGGACGTAGACATAAGTTGAGGGCTGAAACTCACCAGCCCAACGTGCAATTATTAAAGATTGCTAATATCTGGTGAAAAAAAGACAGGAAGGCCACTTAGAAAAAAATGACCTTTTACAAATGCAGGAATAATATTAGAAATCTGCTTTTAACGCAGCACGTATTTCGCGCTTGAGATCTTTGTTGCGCTGTTTTGCTGCTGCTTCACGCTTTAGACGTTTTGCTAAAGATGGTTTGCAGTGATATTTACGTTTCTTTATTTCTTTAAAAAGTCCTTCTCTGATCAAGGTGCGCTTCAATTGCATCATTGACCGGCCGACGTTCCCGTCACGAACTTCTACTTTGATTGGCATGTATTACCTGTTTATGCAAAAAATAATTTTGAGATATTCTTATTAACACTGTCAATTGTGCTGCATACTACAGACAAACGCAACATTATTATTACTTTTTATCAGTTTTTTCTTCAGGTGCAGGCAGCGCGGCGCGTTTTTTTAATTCAAGTAATTCAACATCCATATCTGTAGAGTCATGTTCCAATTCTTCAAATTTACTTTCTAAACTATCTTTATCAGACTCCAGGCTTATATCCTGATATGCTTCTGCACGGGCTTCCATATTTTCAACTTTTTCTTCCATTCTCTCAATCGTTTCCATAGTTCCGGAAGTATCTCCAAGCCCCTCCATGGTTTGATATATTTTTTCCTGAGCTTCGGCCTGTTTTTGTTTAGCCGATAAGATCCCTTTCTTACGTTTTATCTCATCGATTTTATCTTCCATAGTCTGGTAACTGTTCCGGAGAGCTTCTGCGTTCTTCCGATGCATTTCCAGCTGTTTTTCAAAATCTGCAGCCCGTCTGAGATATTCTTTTTTTCGTGTCAGGGCTTCTTTTGCTAAATCATCTTTTTCATTCTGCACTGCCAGAACTGCCTTTTGCTCCCATTTTTCGGCTTCTTTATGTTCCTTTTCAGTGTCACGTTCCAGACCTTTCTGTAAGGCTAAAGCCTCAGTCATCTGCTGTTTCGCTTTTCTTTTTTGAACCTCCAGATCAGCAAGCATTTGCTGAAGCATTTTCCCCGGATCTTCTGCTTTGTCCAGCAAGTCATTTGCATTTGAACGGAACAGGTTAAATAATCGTTGTAGGATTCCCATAAGTTTTACGAATAGATGAATTTAGAAAAGTTGTTTGCGTTTGTTTGAGGGCAGGATATTGAGTGCTTCACGATACTTTGCAACTGTTCTGCGCGCGACTTTTATGCCGCTTTGCCGCTCAAGTATATCTGCAATCTGCAGGTCTGTATAAGGTGATTTTAAGTCTTCTTTCTGCACCATTTGCATGATCATATCTTTGATACGTTTTGAAGAAACAGCATCTCCTCTACCTTGATCGATACCACTGGTGAAGAAATATTTCAGTTCAAATATTCCTTGAGGTGTATGTACATATTTGTTGGTGGTGATCCGGCTAACGGTTGACTCATGTACGTCAATATCCTCTGCAACGTCTTTTAATACAAGCGGCCGCAAGAAGTTGATACCGTGCTCAAAGAATTTCTTTTGAAAACGCAGAATACTTTTTGTAACGCGGTAAATTGTTTTTTGTCTTTGTTCAATACTTTTTAGCAACCACTGTCCTGCTTTGACTTTTTCTAAAATATAATCCTTAGTGAGGCTGCCGTCGTCCTCCATAGTATTACTCAAATCCTTATAATAATTATTTATTCGCAACCTAGGCATACCTGCGGAGTTTAACGCGACTTTATATTCATTGTCCTTTTGATAGATATAGACATCAGGAATTATATAATGGTGTGATGGATTTGGAATAAACTCCCGTCCCGGTTTTGGTTCAAGGGACATTATCAGACGATAAGACTCAATCACTTGTTCAAGATCCTGCTTCTGCCTTCGAGCTATCTTTTTCAGATCCTTTGATTCCAACAGCGGCATGTCATGTTTGACAATACGGGAGCACAAGTTTTCGCTTTCACCAAGAATATCTAACTGGATCAAGAGGCATTCCTGTAAACTTCTGGCACCAACCCCATTTGGGTTAAAATGTTGAATTATTCCCAGAACATGTTCCACGAAAGAACAAGCTGCAGCAGATACTTCCGGTCTTTTAGGCTCTTCTTCCGGAATATTTTCGTATTCTTCAAAGTCTGCATTATCCTCTTTTTTATTTTTTTTCTTCTGGGTTGTTTTACCTGTTTGAAATCGAAGGTCCAGCAAATCTGTATCAATTTCCGGAAGTTCAGCTAATTCTCCTTTTATGTAGCTCTGGTTGATTTGATCGTATAAATCACGCTGTGATTCCAAAAGTTCACGTACACTTGTTACCAGGAAACCATCATCATCAATGTTGCCGATTAAGAAAGCACCTGTTCTATATTCCAGTGGAGTAAGTTCCTGCATGTCTAACTGCCAGACAAGGTGATCAGCCAGGGATTCTGTTTGTGCTGCAGTGGCCTCTATAGAAGGGCTGTCCTCGTCGTCGGAAGCAATGTTATAGCGCCGTTCCTGGTAACCGCCGAATTGTTCGACCTGTTCAATATACTGCTGCCAGTCAATCTCATCCTGATCATTATTTTCTTGTTCATTTTCACGGGCAGTTTCGAAATCTTCCGTATCTGCTACTACTTCCGGACTTTCTGCGGTTTCGGCTGTTTCAGCAGAATCATCTGTTTTGTTGGGAAATGTGTCCATGTCTATACCCTCTTCAAGAACTGGATTTTCGATTAGAGTTTGTTCAATTAACTCTTCCAGTTCTGTTCGTGACAATTGCAAAAGTTTGATAGCCTGCTGCAACTGTGGAGTCATGATCAACTGCTGGCTCATCTTCATTTGCATTTTCATCTGCATTGCCATGAATCCTCGCTATCCTAATTTAACGTTTGAGAGAAGTTTTTTCATAAAGACACTTTTGATGGATGTTACTAATTTACTTACTAACAGTTTCGCTCCAAATTGACGTAAAAGTCAAACCTACATCGAGAAAGACTTTCCGAGGTAAACTTTTCGTGCCTGATCATTTTCGACTAATTCATCCGGAGTGCCGCCAACCAACAACTCTCCTTCGTTCATAATATAACCATAATCGATTATACCGAATGTTTCTCTAACATTATGGTCAGTGATCAAGATGCCAATGTTACGTTTCGCCAACTGCTGGACAATGGCTTGAATATCTGCGACTGCAATTGGATCAACACCTGCAAATGGTTCATCGAGCAGCATGATTGCCGGTTCTAATACCAGTGCACGGGCTATTTCTGCACGTCGACTTTCTCCCCCTGATAGAGCATAACCTTTTATTTTACGTACGTGCTGTATTCCAAGTTCATTCAGCAGTGAATCCAGACGTTCTCGTTTTTCAGTTCGGCTCAACGGCAGCATTTCGAGGACTGCATTCAGGTTTTCTTCAACAGTGAGTTTTCTGAAAATGGATCGTTCCTGTGAAAGGTATCCAAGTCCGGCTTTTGCGCGCTGGTGCATGGGATATCTGGTGATATCCTGACCGTCTAATAGGATAGTTCCCTCGTCAGGACGCTGAACACCCACTATCATATAAAACGTGGTGGTCTTTCCTGCTCCGTTAGGACCAAGTAGACCAACCACCTGACCTTGTTCTACTTCAAGGGAGATTCCTTTAACCGCATGTCTGCCCTGATATGATTTTTTAAGATAAGTGGCCACTAATTTACATGTACTCAAATGAAGTCCCCGACTAACGCTGAATTGACAAAAATTATATTTATTTGTATAATATGTTCTGCTTTAGTTAATATTTAATGGTAGCAGAAAGAGAACGATATGCCAATCTATGAATATCTTTGTAATAGTTGCGGATACGAGTTTGAAGAAGTACAAAAGTTCAATGATCCTTCACTGGAGGAATGTCCTGATTGTGGAAAAAACTCTGCTGAACGTCAAGTATCGATGAGCTCATTTCACCTTAAAGGCGGTGGATGGTACAAAGATGGTTATTCCAGCAACAAATCGGACTCTGAAAAACCCGGAAAAGATAAAAGTACTTCAAAAACGAAGGAAACGTCAACTTCGGAGAATTCTTCGTCTACCGAAAAGCTGAGTAAAACGGAAAAGAAAGAATCAACTTCGAACACAAAGCCCAAAAATACCAGCAAAGAAAAAGCCGCCTAATCTTATCTTTGCTGCTTCCTTTAGCTTAACTCCTCATTATGCATTTGTTTTTCCGGCATACTTTAATTTTAGTCTGGAAAGATGTTCTGATTGATTTGCGACGCAAGGATAACTTGTTGTCGGTTCTGTTATTCTCAATACTGACTTTACTGGTTTTTCAATTTGCAATGGGTGAGGAGCCGGAAGTTTTCCTGCTCGCACTTCCAGGAGTTATCTGGATTGTGTTTCTGATGGGTGGAGTACTTGGACTGGGAAAATCATACGTGCAGGAAATGGAATCAGGTTGCATGGGTGGTTTGTTAACTTCTCCGGTTGACCGCAGTGTGTTGTTTTTAGGAAAAATGCTGGCAAACACAATTTCCCTTTTACTGACTCAATTGTTGTTTATTCCATTATGTCTTTTCCTTTTCGAGGTTGAAGTGCAGAACTGGCTGGTATTGTTTCTTGTTTTACTTTTTGGCACCGTAGGGTTCAGTTCATTAGGTACTTTGCTGACAGCAATGACCGCGACTGTACGTGGTAAAGAAATGCTGCTGCCGATTTTGATTTTTCCGCTCATGGTTCCAAGCCTTTTGTGTGTTGTCCGGCTCACTGATTTTCTTTTTTTTGGATCTCATCCGGAGGAAGTCTGGTCATGGTGGAAATTACTTTTGGGTTTTGATGTGGTACTCTTCACTCTTTCATTGCTGGGCTTTGAGTTTGTCGTTGAAGAATAACGATCATACGCATAAAACTCTTGCAATTTTTCACTGTCCAGCTAGAATAATAAGCCTTAATTACTGGTTGTTTTGGGGCGTAGCCAAGTGGTAAGGCATCGGGTTTTGATCCCGTGATTCGCAGGTTCGATCCCTGCCGCCCCAGCCAGTAAATCAGCTCAGTGCATCTGCTTTCTACTCTTTCAGTCCACCCTGCATTGGGAAAATCTCTCCTGAAACATGACTGAAATTTCCCATCTCAAATACATTCAATGGCGTCCGATTGGTGTCTGTGATACAGGTACAGGAAAGGAACGTAAGGCCAAGATGTTTTCCAGATTTGATCTGGATTGTGTGACTGCTCCAGAAGTTAAACGAGAAAACTGGCGCGAGTATCCTAAAGTTATGGAACTTATTCAGCGCTATGCACACGATGTGGCTGATCTATCAAGTTTAACTAACGGGATGCAAGCACCGGAAATTGATGAGATTAAGTTGGTTGGTGCAATACTTGGTCATGATCAAACACCAAACCTGAATGTCGAGTCTGCAGACGGGAAAGTGCAGTTTTTTCAGGTTAGTTTCAAAGATGGTAAAACTAAAAAATCTGCTAAAAAATGGAAAAAATGGCTGAAATGGATTTTAATCTCAATGGTTACTTTTTTAGTGATGATCCTGATATTATTACTGGTAAACCGATTGTCATTGTTATCGTTAAAAAACAATAAGCAGCCTGCTTCAGCCTGCAGTGCTAGCAGACAGAGTGCTGCATATACTGCAGATTTAACTGAGATTCGAAAATCCCTTTTGGCAGAATTAAATCGTCTTCCGGCATGGTTAACTTTTAAAGAGGCTCGTGTGCATTGTACAGGAGGTAGAATGGGGGTCAAGCAACACGAACAGCGCTTACTTCAGTGTTTGTTGACAGTCCGTAACCGGACTAAAAATATTCCGGCTGCTGCCCGACCGAATCTCAACCAAATAGAAGCTTGTGCTGTCACTCTCTGCAAACGAAGACTTCCACATTTGGCTTCATCGTGCAAACAATTATAGTTAGCAAAATTTGTTTATTGTTGACAGAGTAACA
>Ga0208764_10000396_pt1 | contig 27798 bp, 32 predicted proteins | sample ETNtaG_18_FD_185762 | JGI IMG/M metagenome (GOLD analysis project Ga0208764, IMG submission 185762) | Marine microbial and viral communities from oxygen minimum zone, Eastern Pacific Ocean - ETNP201302SV91 (SPAdes) (version 2) | ecosystem: Environmental > Aquatic > Marine > Oceanic ... | reverse complement strand
ATATTACACTTAATTGGAGTTTTTTTATTAAAAGACCCCATCCAAAATCTGATGTATCTCTAGAAAACTCCCGATGAGAATGACTTCCAGTCAAAACAAAAGATGAATCTGAAAAATGAGGGATTTCTAGTACATTTTTGATTACAGATTCGGCTAAAACTTCTCCAATTTCAGGAACCCCGCCTATGACGAAAATTGATTTTTTTGCAGAAAGGGTTTCAAAATCAAATATTGTTGCATCAGAGCACATGGGTTTGAAGTCAATTTCAGTTTTTGCCGATATTTGTTCTTGTAGGTTCACCAAATTTTCATCAATTTCTATAGAATATGCTTCTAGTCCGGATATCTTTCCACAAAATGCAATTCTTCCATCACCGGAACCTATGTCGACAATCTGTTCAAACCCTTGATTTTTTGCTTCTATTGCTAGTCCCCATGCAGATAGCATCCAAGTTGTGTAAAATGGTGCATAACTAGCATCATGTTTGATACTATCTATCCAATAATTATTCAAATCTCCTTCAAAAATGGTATAATCTTTATTAGAAATTTTTTCAGAAATTTTATTTGAGTAAATTGGATTTGCGTTAAGAAATCCATGTAATAATGAAATTTGATCACTATTTATCAAAAATGAGTCGTCATGTAGATTTGGTAAAATCTCTGTAGTATGGCTATTTCCTTTGTATAGAGATACAAATTTGTGTTTTAATTCACAAACATTCTTAGAATATGTTTCCATAAATGATTATAATTTAAGGAAGTAATTAAAAGAAATCATATGAGAATTGGCAATCCTACAAATAATGAATTATTTTTAGAACTAAATAAAATAAATGAAGATATCCAGAATGGGTTTTTAAAAAAAATCATTCAAGAAACACGAACTGTTGAATGTAATGTAATGTTAGGTGATAGTACAACTAAAAATATTAAAACATTCGATATAAAAAATGTAGAATCTTTTTTTGGTAGATTTCAATCAGGATTATCACAATGGAATTCTCAGGGAATTACATATTCATCGGATGAAGACTTGAGAAGGATATTTACAAAATCTGAAATAAAAATTGGAAATTATATTTTATCACTACACGCATCTTTACAATATCATGTTTTGTTATACTATAAACCCATACAGAAAGTAATTGAATTGCAAAAAAAATTAGCAGAATTAATTGGTGAAGGAGGAAATTCTGAGTCAAAATATGAAGAAGAAAGTGACAGATTAATCATTGAAAAATTAAACGAATTGGGTTTTAAGGATATGCCAAAACAAGAATTGTTTGAATTATTTTATAATGATGAAGAATTAGCAAAAAAAATTAAAAAAATGATAGATGATTCTCAACCCGAAGTAATTGATAGTCAAGGTCAAAAGAACCAACTATTCAAAGAATTAGATAATTTATTGATAGAAATATTTCATACAACCTCTGTTTTAATTGATGAACAAAAACTTGTAAATGGAGAAGAAGGGTGTCTATGTAATATTGATTTGGAGTATATTGACAACGGTTCCAAACAAGGTTTGTTTGATGTATCTATTATTGATGAACAAGATAAACAGTTAATCAAGCAAAACATTATGAAAATACGTGACATTGTTTTAGAAAATTAATTCTTAATCAAGGGTACAAAGGCATAATGCCCTGGGGAGTTGTACCTCTTGACTAATAATTTACGTTTGATCGCATGTATTTAGGGATTATGAAAAAAATAGGCACAAATTCAAAAAACAATTCATTTTAAACAATTAATTACGCATATGAAGTGTAACAATTTCATGACAGTAACCTATGACGATGTTACAAAAGCACAAGAAACTCAAAGTAAAATTATTCGAAAGACTTCTCTAGAATTTTCTGAAACTTTTAGTAAAATTTGTGGAGCAAAAGTATATCTGAAAAACGAATATGAGCAAAAAACTGGCTCATTTAAAATTCGCGGTGCATATTATAAAATTAAATCATTAACTGATGAAGAAAAAAGTAAAGGAGTTGTTGCCGCATCTGCAGGAAATCATTCACAAGGCGTTGCATTTGCATCACATATTGAGAATATTCCCTGTACAATTGTCATGCCAAAGACTGCATCTCCTGCAAAAGTTTCTGCGACAAAAGGATATGGAGCAAATGTTGTTTTAGAAGGTTCCACATATGATGAATCATGGGCACATGCTCAGAAAATTGCCTCAGAAACAAATGCTACAATAATTCATGCTTTCGATGACTCACATGTTATTGCAGGTCAAGGAGTTATTGGATTAGAGATACTTGATCAATTACCGGATGTAGATGAAATTTATGTTCCAATTGGAGGAGGAGGTTTGGTTGCGGGCATATTAACTGCCGTAAAAGAAAAAAATCCAAACATCAAGATAATTGGTGTTGAATCAAGTGCATATCCTGCAATGAAAAAATCTGTAGAGACAAATTCTCTTGAAACTGTCGGAGGTGATACTACTATTGCTGATGGCATATCTGTCAAAACCCCCGGAAAATTAACTTTCGATATTGTTCGGCAAAAAATTGATGATATTGTAACTGTAGATGATAGCGATATAATTAATGCAATGTTTCTATTAATGGAGCGTTCAAAAGCGGTTGTTGAACCTGCAGGGGCAGTTGCATTAGCATATATTTTGAAACATAAACCAAAATCAGATAAAACAGTAGTGCCTATTTTATGTGGAGGTAACATTGACATGTATTTGCTAGGCCAAATTGTATCTAAAGGACTGTCCGGAATGGGAAGGATGCTAAAGATTTCAGTCCTCCTAAAAGATAAACCCGGAGCATTAAAAGAATTGGTAGATGAAATATCTTCAATTAATGTAAATATTGTAGAAGTGATTCATGACCGATTAAGCACAGATGTGAGTGCAGGTTCTGCAGGAGTTACAATCAGTTTAGAGACTGAAGATCAAAATCAATCAAATGAATTAATTAATCATTTACAAGAAAAAAATATCAAATTTCAAGTGATGTCTTAACGAAATTTCTTTTTAACGAATTTTGTTAGGCCTAGTTTTTTTAATTCTTCAGATTCTTTAAGAACAGAAGTATATTGATCAAATTTGTGTTTCTTTAATTTTGTTTTTATGTCTGGATATGAATTTCCAAGAATTTTCAATGCATAAATTCCTGCATTCGAAGCCTTGTTTACACCCACTGCCACAACTGGCGAACCAGTAGGCATTTCTGAAATCGATAAAAGAGAATCAAGACCTCCAAATGCAGAATATTTGTTTTTGTCTGTTTTTTTCATTTGTTTGTCATTGTATACCATTATTGGAACTCCGATAACAGGAATTGTTGTATGCGATGCAATCATTCCTGGAAGATGTGCCGCTCCTCCCGCACCTGCAATTATTACTTTGAATTTACTTTTTTCAGCATGTTTTGCATATTCATTTAATCTTTCAGGGGTTCGATGAGCTGAAATAATTTGATCTTCGTGAGGTATTGAAAATGAATCTAGTATCTCTGCAGCACCATGCATAATACGACTATCCGAACTAGACCCCATAATTATTCCAACAAGAGGCTTCTTTGTTACCATTAATTTTCATGCTTTTTGGTATTTTTAAATAGTTTTAATCAAAAATTTTCGCTAAACTATTAGTAATACAATATTCGTTGAACGATATGGCAAAGGTTTTGGGGATAATTGGAGGCGGACAATTAGGAATGATGATTACAGAAGCAGCACAAAATTTAGAAGAAGTATCAAAAATTATTGTTTTAGATCCTACTGAGAATTGTCCTGCGGCAAAAGTTGGTGCAGAACAAATTGTTGCAGATTTCAAAGACGAAGATGCAATAAAGAAATTATCCGAATTATCAGATATAATCACATATGAAATTGAATCTGGAAATAGCGATGTGTTGAAAAAATTAGAAACACATACCGAGATAAATCCTTCCCCAGATACATTAAGAATAATTCAAGACAAACTATTACAAAAACAATTTTTAAAAGAAAACGATATTGCAGTAGCAGAATTTGTAAAAATTGAGAATAAAAATGAATTAATAGATGTAATAGATAAAATGGGACTTCCCGTACTATTAAAAACTCGAAGAGATGCATATGATGGGAGAGGTAATTACAAAATCAATTCAAAATCTGAAATAGATGATGCATTAGATCTATTTGCAGGAAAAACATTGATGATTGAAAAGTTTGTTAAATTTGAAAAAGAAGTTTCAGTCATAGCTGCAAGAAACACAAAAGGAGAAATTGCAACATATCCTGTTGTAGAAAATATTCATGAAAACAATATTTTAAGAACAACAATCGCTCCCGGAAGAGTTTCAGAAAAAGTTAAGAAACAAGCAGAAAAAATTGCTGAAAAAACAATGGAGGTTTTACATGGAGCTGGAGTGTTTGGGATAGAAATGTTTGTTACGGCTGATGATGAAATTTTAATTAATGAAATTGCACCACGAGTTCATAATTCAGGCCACCACACATTACAATCATGCGATACCTCTCAATTTGAACAACATCTTAGAGCGATTTTAGGTATGGAGTTAGGGAATTCATCAATAAAATCTCCTACAATAATGTATAACATTCTAGGTCCAAAAACATTCAAAGGAGAATACAATGTGCTATTCAAAAAACAAGACAATGTTTATCTGAAAATGTATGGAAAATTAGAATCAAAACCACAACGTAAAATTGGTCATATCAATATCGTAGATATCGAAAATAGAGGAATGGATGAATTATTTAATCAGCTAGAAGAACTCAAAAGTAATTTGGTCATAGAACCAAAACAAACCTAGTATTATTTTCAAAACTATCAAAAAAGATTATTAATACTTGATTTCAAAAATTAGTATGGCACTAAAAGCATCATTAGTACTTACAGGCATTGCTATTGGATTGTTAGTGTTGTATGGAGCAGATGTTGCTGCAAGTATGAGCGGCGACGGAGGAAAAGGTGACGGATTTTTACCATTAGATGATATGCAAAGAGGAATGGGATTAGGCGGACCTGCAATAATCTTACCAATAATTGCATTTTTCATATCATTAAGAGAATCATCAAAAGGGTTAGGCGGAATGATAATTATTTCAGGAGTTTTAATTTTAATTGGAGGATTGGCAATGGTTGGAACTCCTGCACCAGAAGGAGTGGATAGAAATCCTGCAATGTTATTTGCCCCAGGAATCATACAGATTGTTTTAGGTGCAATAAAGATAAAGAAGTCATCAAATTAGATTTCACATGACTAAATGTGAAAAATGTGGACAAGATACTAGCAAAGGTTATGATTGTGAACATACCAAATTTGAAGAATATTGCAAAGAATGTTACACCGAATTACATTACTATATCACAGAGTTAAAAAATAATGAGTGAGTTACAGGCATTAATTCAATGGATTGCAGATTTACTTTCAGAATATTTGTACACAGGGGTTTTTCTTGCAGCATTACTTGAAACAATAATTCCACCAATTCCAACTATGGCCGTATTTCCTACTGCAGGTTTTATTGCATCGCAGAACGGATTAAGCGTTGCAGAAGCAATACTATTAGGTATTGTAGGGGGATTGGGTGCATCAATAGGCTCTACAGTGATTTATCTAATCGCGTTAAAATTAGGTAGAACAGCATTATTGAAATATCTCAATAAATTTAGAATTTCTGAAAAAAAATTAGATAGAGTAGAAAAATGGTTTGAGAAATATGGGGATAAGGCAGTACTTTTTGGAAGAATGATTCCTGTGTTTAGAGAAATGATTTCTGTCCCTGCAGGATTATTGAAAATGCGTATTAGAAAATTTTTAGCATACACCATACTTGGTTCATGTGCATGGGGGGTCACCATGGTACTAATAGGATATTTCTTCGGATTGACTGCTTTTGAAATGATCATATAGTGTAATACAAGTTAAAAGATAGAAAAAATTAGTAAATATAATGAAAGCAATAATTTTGGCAGGAGGAAGAGGAAAAAGATTACGACCAATTACAGATAAAATTCCAAAACCCCTAATACCAATTAACGGTAAACCTCTGATAGAGAGAACTATAAAATATTTAAAAAAATATGGAATAACTGAAATTATAATATCAAGTGGTTACAAATCAGATCTAATTGAGAAATTTCTAAAAAATAAAAAAAATTTTGGTTGTGAGATAATATTTTCTAATGAAAAAACACCGTTAGGTACTGGCGGAGCAATTAAAAAAGCCTTGAAACACGTAGATGAAGAATCATTTTTAGTTTTGAATGGAGATATTGTAACAAATATTGATTTAAAAAAAATTCTTAGGAAACCAAATACAATTGCAGCAAATGAATTAAAAACTAAATTTGGTACAATGGAGATTAAAAAAAATAAAATTTTGAAATTTAATGAAAAGAAAGACGTTTCAGACGTATGGATGAATCCCGGAATATATCACTTATCAAAAAATATTGAAAAAATAATTCCTAAAAAAGGAAGTCTAGAAGGGATAGTTTTTCCAAAAATGGCACAAAAAAAGACTCTAAAAACAGTCAAATTCAAAAATGCCCTATGGTATTCCATAGATTCTCATAAAGATATAGAAGAATGTTCAAAAGAAATAAAATCAAAAAAATATTCTAAATATTTCAAGTATTGAAATGAGACAATTATCATACAGCCTAGGTTCGCTACTTTCAATTGAAGAAGTTATAGAATGTTCTAAAAAGCTAAATAAAATTAAACCCGAGGTTATGTGGATTCCAGAAACATGGGGCATGGAAAATTTTTCTATGTTGGGATTAGCATCTAGAGAAAATACATTTTCAAAAATTGGTTCATCAATTATCAACATCTATTCTAGAAGTCCAAGTTTAATTGCAATGGGCGCATCTACAATTGACACTATTTCCAACGGTCGATTGATATTGGGATTAGGTACTAGTAGTGTGCCTATAGTGGAAGATTTTCATGGTAATTCATTTGAATCTCCTGTTCAAAGAATGAAAGAATATGTGGAAATTATACGTCTTGCATTAAGCGGAAATAAAATAAATTATTCTGGAACAATTTTTTCATTAAGAGATTTTTCATTATTAACAAAACCTGTAAGAAATAAAATTCCAATTTACCTTGCAGCGATTAATCAAAAAATGTTAGAATTAACATGGGACATTGCAGATGGAGTAATATTTTATTTGAGACCAAAAAATGAAATGAAAGAAACAATTTCTAGAATGCAGAAAAAGAAAAAAATTGATACTACGTTACAAATTATTACCTGTATTCATTCAGATCATGAAAAAGCAGTTAATCGTGCAAAAAAAACTCTTAGTTTTTACATTGCAGTTGGAAAAATTTATCGGGAGTTTTTAGAATTATCAGGATACGCTAAAGAAACACAGATTATTTTTAATGAATATAAAAAAGGAGGACTGGATGGTTTAGAAAAATTTGTTCCAGATAAAATGTTAGATGATTTATGTATTGCAGGCACTCCAGATTTGGCATTAAAAAAACTAAATGAATTTAGAAATATTGGGATAAACCTTCCAATAATTCAATTTAATCCAATTGGCAATGTGAAAGAATCATTTGAATTATTAACAAATACATTTTCAGGGGAGTTAAATGAATAAAGTTGCAATAGTAGGTTCAGGGCAAACAAAATTTTCAAAAGATAACAAGAATATAGAAGAATTGCTTTTTGAATCATCGGATAAATGTCTGCAATCCGTGCATAATTGTAATTCAAATGATGTTCAAGGAGTTCTTGTCTCAACAAATGATAATTCAAAATATCTTGGTGCAATTTTATCTGAAACCATGGGTATTGAACCTCAAATTTCACATTCAATTGAACACCTTTGTAGTTCAGGAACAAATGCGATTATCTCGGCATATTCTTACATATCATCAGGGTTATCCGACATCATACTAGTTTCAGGTGCGGAATCTGCAACTAATCCAGGTCAAGTTTTAGAATGGGATAAATCTCGAGGAAGCTTTGAGCATCCAATCTATTGGGCATCAATGCTTACTAAATCTCATAAAAGAAAATTTCAGACAACTGATGAAGAATTGGCAATAGTATCTGCAAAAAATCACAAACAAGCAATGGACAATCCATTTGCATATAGTAATGAGCCTAGAACTATATCAGAAGTAATGAACTCAAAACAAATTACCGAAGATCTTAGAATTTTAGATTGCTCAAGATCCTGCTCTGGAAGTTCATCAATTTTATTAGCATCTGAAGAAAAAGCAAGAGAGATTTCAGATCAACCAATATGGATACGCGGAATAGGTCAAAAAACCATATCTGCAAGTTTTACAAAAAATACTCTTGAAGAAATTGAAAGTACCAGAATTGCTGCAAATTCTGCATACAAGATGGCAAAGATTGAATCTAAAAATATAGATGTCGCAGAAGTACATGATGCATTTTCTGTTTGTGAATTAATGGCTATATCTGAATTAGGACTTGTAACTAATGACAAGAGTGGAGAGTTTGTCAGAGATTTATTTAACACAGAAAATAGAATGATAAATCCTAGAGGAGGATTGATTGGAGCAGGACATCCGCTAGGAGCTACCGGAATATCGCAAACAATAGAAATAACATCTCAACTTCAAGGAAAATCAGACAAACGCCAAATTTCAAATGCAAATACGGGATTAATTCACAACATGTCTGCTGCAGGAACTTCAAGTTCAATCATGGTATTAGAAAATTGACATTTTTTGATGATCAATTAAAAAAAGGTATTTTTCAAATATGCTATTGCAATAATTGTAATAATACCATATGGCCTCCCAAAGAGATTTGTCATTTATGTCATAATAATTCGGAATGGAAAAAATCTGAAAATCGAGGCAAAATAATTGAATTTTCAAAAAAAGATTCTGTTTATTTTGGATTAGTAGAAATTGATGAAAATATACGTGTATTAGGCGATATATCGTCAGAATCCTTGCCTAAAATTGGCCAAGCAGTTAAAATGAGCGTGTCATTTGACACCAGACCAAAGTATTCGTTTATCGTTGAAAACAATTAGCAATAGGTCATTACACAATAACCTGTATTACTATATTTGATAGAAATAATGAGTCATATGAAATCCAGTTTAAAGATTGAAAATAAGACAAAATCACTAAATTTTAAAAAAATCGCCCAAACAAGAAGGCAAAGAGGATACAATTGGGAAGATACATTAGTTAAACGATTCAACAAAATGGAAAATTGGAAGGCGTTTCGATTAGGGTCTCCAAGTGTTGCATTGCCTGACATTTTATGTGTCAATAATACAGATAGTATGATATTTACAATTGAGGCAAAATCAGGAACTGGAACGACATTGACAGTACCATTTGATCAAATTACAAGATGTTTGAATTGGACAAATAATTTCACAGTGTATAAAACTCGAAAAGTAATTCTGGCATTCAAATTTTTATCAAAAAAGAGAATTGGTGTAGGAAAATATGAAAAAAGAGAGTTAAGAGAGTTTTACAAAGTGTGGAATGAAAGAAAAATTCCTACAGATATGGTATGTAGGTATGATGGTACAACCTATGCATTAATTCAAGGAGAAAAGAAAAAAATGAATTTAAAAGACTACACAATGCCATTCAAATCCAGATATCAAAAAACAATCGCGGATAATTAGCACTATATCTAAGAAGATTTGCCTTTATTTATTAATGACAAATTATTGAAAATATTATGAGCTTCTCAGATTTTATTGACGAACGTATGCTAGTTAGTAAAAATGTTCTAGGTACAAAAGAGATGAAAATTAAAGTGATCGAAGTGTCTGATGAAACTCCCCCATCGCAATGGAAATTTGGAGATAGAGTGAAAGTAAAGAAAATTTTAATCACAATAAAACATTTAGAATCTCAAAAAGTTGAAGAAGGGGAATTAGATATTGAAGAAGTTGAAAATAAATTGATAGAAGATAGGCACTATACATCTACAAATAGATGGGTACCTACAAAAGAAATCAAGAACGGTTATGTTGTAAATTCAAGACATACAACACTAGTTAGTGATGCAGCAGCACTTGATATGATCGTTTTCTAATAGTCAGAAACTTTAAGAACCTACTTTTCGAACAAATTTTATGATAACAAAGGACATTGTAGTAGACGGTGCAGAATACAAATTAACTTTAACGGATCAAGTTTTGAATCAAGTAGACAATCTAAAAGCGCTATATGCAACGGCTGCCGAAGATCCTGAAAGTTTTGAACAAGTTAGTTCTGAAATTTCTGCCGCAATAAATAATATTGCAGAATCCGTATCTCCTGAAATTTCAGATGGACACCTAGATGGATTAATTCAAGAAGTTTTCAAAGCAGTTGAAGATAAGAAATCAGAAGTTGACAAACAATTGAAAGATAAAGATTCTAAAATATCAAAAAAGAAAAAGTGATTACTTCAAATCTTTTGCAATATCATATATCCTAAAGATCATTTTCTCATCCTGAAGTGAGTTCACTATAGAATTTCGTATGTGTTTGACTCTTAGTTGATCTTCAGAATAAATTTCCTTGATTTTTTCAAGCTCTTCAGTAAAATAGTGATTTTCAAAATAATTTTGGATTTTTTTCTTTAGTTTGGAAAATTCAATATTTTTATCAGAAAATTCTCCAGATTTTCTGAGTAAAACTTTCAATAAACCATTAATTTTTGTCAATTCCATGTCCAGAGTGAAAAGATCTTCTTTAGAATCACCTAGATTTTTTATTACATCATAACTTTTTAGAATCTTCTTCATAAGATCATGAAAATATTCATCAACAGAGACCATACTATAACTAAGAAAAAATAGTTCTAAATCTTTATGGTTAGTGAATATTATGAAAATACAGGGTAAAGATTATCAATCCAGCCTTTAAATTAGTAGCAGAATATCGATAGAAACATGCAACAAAAAGCCAAACTTGTATGTATTAATCCAAAATGTGGTAAGACGTATCCAATAAAATCACTTGCCATAAAATGTGACGTATGTGATTTCTTATTGGATGTAAAGTATGAAAATAAACCAAATTCAAACTTAAAAGATGTGTTTTACGAGAGAAGAAATCCACAAGGAAGCATCTACAATGAAAGCGGAGTGTGGAGATTTAGAGAATTATTAAATTTTTGTGAAATTGAAACAGAAGACATCAAACAATGTTCAAAATATTTAGTTTCATTAGACGGAGCAGAAGGTAGACAATCAAAACCATACCATATGAGCAAAGTTGCAGAGTTTGTAGGAATTGATAATGAGAATATAGCATTTCAACCAGAAGGATACAATCCAAGTGGATCATTCAAAGATAACGGAATGTCAGCTGCAGTGACCCATGGAAAGATGATGGGTGCAAAAAAAATTATTTGTGCATCAACAGGAAATACTTCTGCATCTGCAGGAATGTTTGCTGCAAATGAAAATATGGAGTGTGATGTATACATTCCAGATGGGCAGATAGCTCCAGGAAAATTAAGTCAAGCATATCAATTTGGGACCCAAATGGTAAAAGTTAATGGTAATTTTGATGATGCATTTACAAAATCATTACAAGCCGCAGAAGAACCAGGCAGTTATACTGTAAATTCAGTTAATCCATTTAGAATCGAAGGCCAAAAAACAATTCCTTATAGAGCCCTCGAAGCTTTCAATTGGGAAGTTCCAGATTGGCTCGTTTACCCAGGGGGAGCATTAGGAAATACATCTAGTTGTGGAAAAAGTTTGATGGAACTTTACGAATGGGGATGGATTAAAAAAATTCCACGTATTGCAGTAATTAATGCAAGAGGAGCGAATACTCTTTATCAATTATTTAATGGTATTTTTGATGAAGAAAAATTGAGATGGAATGATGGCGCACCAAATTTTGAATTAATTCAAAGATTTTATAATGAAATGAAAGACAACGAAGAATTAAAGCCAAAAACCAAAGCAACTGCAATACAAATTGGCAAACCGTCAAATATTGCAAAAGGTTTACGCGCATTAGATTTTACAAATGGTATTGTAGAAGAAGTGACAGATAAAGAAATGCTTGACGGAATGTCAGTTGTAGGATTAAATGGATTTGATTGCGAAATGGCATCAGGTGCATCTGTAGCAGGTATAAAAAAATTAAAAGATAAAGGAATCATCAAAAAAGATGATAAAGTAATAGGAATTTTAACAGGACGACAAAAAGAACCATTACTTCCAATTGATTATCATAATGATCCTGCAAACAAATTTGCAAGACCGCCAAAAATTTAGGCGCAAATTATACAAAATCAATTTTACTTAATCTCAAGGGTTTAATAGCATCCATATCTAATTTAGATTAATCTGAAAATGTGGTGTAACTACAATATATGATATGCAAGGTTCATTTCAATAAAATAAAATTATTAGAGGTTATCAAATGCAATTAGAATTTGAAATACCATTACTGGTAGTTTTGATTGGTCTTTCTGGTTTCTTTAGTGGATTAGAAGTAGCTCTAGTCGGAGTTAGAATGTCAAAGATTGAACAAATGGTAAAAGATAAAGTAAAAGGATCAACATCATTACTGAAATTAAAAAGAAACCCTAGCCGCATGATGGCCAGTGTAAATTTAGGAAATAATTTAGTAAATGTTGCATCAACCGCAATTGCAACAGATATCGCATTGAAAATATTTGGAAATGATGGATTAGCAATTGTAATTGGTATAATGACATTTTTGATATTGGTGTTTGGAGAAATTACTCCAAAAACATATTGTAATGCCAATGCATCAAAAATTGCTACAAGATATAGTAGAGTATTGTTAGTATTTAGCTATGCATTTTATCCAATAGTTAGAATTTTAGAAGCAATAACTAAAGGAATTATTCGTCTAACAGGAAGTAGCGATAATCCTCCAGGACTAACAGAAGACGAAATTAAAGGAGTTATTGATCAAGGATTAAAAGATAAAGCCATAGAAAAACAGGAAAGTGAACTAGTTCACGGAGCATTAGATTTTGATGACATAGTAATTCGTTCAGTTATGACACCAAGAACAAAGATGTTTACATTGAATTCAAAAAAAATGTTGTTTGAGGCATTGCCTGAAATTAATAACAGTGGATTTTCAAGAATTCCTGTTTTTTCAGAAAAGAGTGATAATATTACAGGAATTGTACATGTCAGGGATGTTTTGAAATCATTAGAACATGATGAAAAAGTGGTATCTCTTGAAAGTATAATGAGAGAACCAATTTTTGTATCACAAGAAAAACGTGTTAGTGATTTACTAAAAGAAATGCAGGGACGACAAACACACATGGCTATCGTAGTAGATGAATTTGGAGGAGTAGAAGGATGCGTCACATTAGAGGATTTACTTGAAGAAATTGTTGGAGAAATACATGATGAAAAAGATAGAGTTCAACAGGTATTTCAAAGTGAAGGAAATGATGCAATTCTAACAAACGGAGACATTGAGATAGATAAAATTAATGAAATTTTTAAAACTAACATTCCAGAAGGAGATGACTATTCAAGATTAAACGGATTATTACATGAAAAATTACGAGACATACCTAAAGAAGGAGATAAAATCGAAATAGAATCCTTAAGGATTATGATAGAAAAAGTTTCAAAAAATAAACCAGATAAAATCAGAATTGAAAAAATAAAATAATTATTCTTTACTGAAATTGGATTCCAAAAGTCTTTTTTTCTCAGACATGTTGAATAATTTTTCAGTATGTTTTACTGCTTCCTCATGTGACTTTTCAAATAACATTGCTTGTAACAACATGTGGTTTTCAGGAATAACAATTCCAGTTTGATCATCAGAATACATTATTTGTATTGTATCATCAATTTTTTGTGTCATGTTAGCATGTATGTGAATCATATTTGTATCCTTGAAACTAAAATTCAATTTTTCTGCAAAATCTCTAATATCTTTTGTTCCCTTTGCAGTCCACAAGGTTGCAACCCCATATTCATTTTTGAATATATTGTGTATATCATCAACAGAAGGAGTGTTTTCTTTAAATCGTATATCCATTATATGCAAATGCATTTGTCTAGTAGGAACTTTGATTGCACGAACAAACAAAGGAGCATCTTTTCCAAAATATGATTTTACATCTTCACCATGATGTGGGCTTTGTGTCAATTCAATTGTATCAGTTACAGATTCATCTGTTTGATCAAGATCAGCCCATCTTCTTACTAGTGTAACATCAAATCTTTTAATGGAATTTTCAAAGTTTTTTCGTAATGGTTCTAAAATTTTACCCATTCCGGTAACATTACAACTACCTTGCATAACATGTTTTTTTCCAATAGCATCGGCATAATTTACTTTTGAATTAAATAGTAAATCTGAAACTGCATTTTCACCTTCTATTGTTTCACCACCTTGATAAATTGACAAAATATCTCGAGGTTCATAAAATAATTTTTTATTTTTGAAACCTATTCCGCCAGGAGATGCATCAATTACCAAATCCGATTCATCTAAGGCAGTTTCTATATTTCCAGTTATAGTAAAATCAGAAAATGCGTTTTGGTTTTTTTCTGGAACATACACCTTAAACCCTCTATCTATTGCTTCACTTACTTTAGAATCTGGAGAGTATTTTCCAACTCCAACTACCTCAATTTCCGGATCATCTTTTATGAACTGGATTATACGACTGCCAATTGAACCATAACCATTGACAAAGACTTTCTTCATCAATAATGGTTAGAGAATCCAGTCTTTTATAATTAATGGAAGGATTAAATCACATGATTTTGCCCTTTTTTTGTGGAAACAAAAGATGTTGATAAAGATTTTACATTTTCAATAGAAGGAAAAGAGTATACAATTTCAGAAAAAAAAGATGCCATTAAAGAAAATAAAAAACAGACACTCCATGTACCTTCATTAACTATAGGCGCAATAATTTCAGGCATATGTATTGCAATTGTAGTATTTGGAGTTGGAGATTTATCTGAATCATCTGAACCATTGATAGAAAAACAATTAGCTGAAGAACAAATCAAACCTACACAAATTTCAATGGAGACATTTTTTGAAAACGGATCACCAATACTTGGAAATGAAAATGCAGAAATTACTTTAGTTGAATTTGGAGATTATCAATGTCACTTTTGTAATGTACATTTTCATAATACCGAACATCAAATTTTTGAAAAATATGTAATGACAGGGAAAGTTAATGTTATTTTCAAAGATTATACAATCATTGGTCAAGATTCACTAAGAGCATCACATGCCGCACACTGTGCATCAGAACAAGGCAAGTTCTGGGAATATCACAATACCTTATTTAATAATTGGAGTGGAGAAAATAATGGATGGGCAAGTAGTGATAATCTTTTAAGATTTGCAGAACAAATCGAATTAGACATAGATGAATTTATTCAATGTAATATAGATGAGCGATATACACAAAAAATTAATTCTAGTAATTCGGATGCACAAAAATTAGGAATAACAGGAACCCCTGCATTTTATGTAATTTCATCAAATAGTAATCAAGTGCAAACAATATCCGGCGCCCAACCATACGAAGTGTTTGAAAAAATATTCAATTCTATGCTTGAAAATTAGAAAATTTGAAATAGTATTAATTAGATCGCTATAAAATTCATCACTACGTAAATCATATTTACTCTAGAAATCTTATATACCCACATCATGAGGCATAGCTGATGGCCGCAGGAATAGATGACATTGCAATTTACATTCCTAGATTGTTTATGGATGCAGGAGACTTTGCAGAAGCAAGAGGCCTCGACCCACAAAAATTAGTTAAAGGATTAGGAGTTTCAAAAATGGCAATTGTAGATTCAAATCAGGACCCTGCATGTTTAGCTGCAAATGCATGTTTGAAAATTATGCAGAAGAATAAATTATCACCAGAAGAAATTGGACGATTGTATGTAGCAACAGAATCATCATTTGACGAATCAAAAGCAATGAATTCGTATGTAATTGGAATGTTAGAACAAGTTTACGGTGCAGGTTCATTTCAGCATTGTGGAGGAATTGAATGTAAATTTGCATGTGTTAGTGGCTCTTATGCACTATACGATAATACAAATTGGATACGTGCAGGAGAATCAGAGGACAAATACGCATTAGTAGTTGTATCAGATATTGCAAAATATGATTTAGGCTCTAGTGGAGAGATGACCCAAGGTGGAGGAGCAGTTGCAATGTTGCTAAACGATTCACCAAGACTTTTAGAATTTGATCCTAAAGTTACATCTACATCAATTAAAAACGAATATGACTTTTACAGACCATTTGGAAAAGAAACTCCAATTGTTCATGGACAATATTCTAATTTGTTATACCTGATTCAAGTAAAAAATGCATTAAATGATTACAAAAGAAAGGCACTCAAAACAGGATTAATAGATATGAAAGAAGGGCAAAGCATGTTAGATCATATAGATTATTTCAACATGCATTTGCCATATAGTAACATGGGTAAAAAGGCATTAGCATATCTAGTAAGACATGAATTAAGAAACACACCAAAATGGAAAGAAGTTATTGCAGAAGTAGGTATGGAAGAACCAGTACCTAAAGATCCTCGTGGAACAATTGAATCTATAATTTCAGATTCAGAATTTATGACAAAAGATAGTGAATTTACAAAAAGATTTGCAAAAACCAACACATACCAAGAAATCTATGAAAACAAGGTTGCAAGTTCACTAATTGCATCAAAAAGTATTGGAAATCTCTATACAGCATCACTATATCTCGGATTTAGAAGTTGTTTAGAATATGAATTTCAAAAAGGTGTTAGTTTAGAAGGAAAACGCTTTGGATTTGCATCATACGGAAGTGGAAGTAGTGCAATGGTGTTTAGCGGAGTGATAAAACCAGAACATTTGCAAATAGTAAAAGAAATGAACTTAGAAACAGAAATAGGAGAAAGACAAAAACTAAGCTTATCAGATTATGAGGAATTACATGAGAATAAACTTGAACCAAATCAATCATTACTTCATGCAAAAAAAGAATTTGTTTTAGAACATGTAGAAAACATCTCCTCTGAAAAACGAGGGGAAAGAAGATACGCATTTATCGAATAAATGAGTGAAAGTTCACCCATCAAAGATGCATTATATGCAAAAATAAACAATATTGGACAAGAAGAGATTCATCAACTACTGTTAAAAGAAGAATTTTCAGAATTATTTGAAAAAATCTACGAACCAGTAATTCATGAAATACAATCCATTGAAGAATATGAAAAATATGGAATATTAGCAGAAAGTATGACACATTATCTATTCACAGAGATGTTAATACCTAGTCAAAGAAAAATAATTTTTGAAAATGTAGAATTGGATATGGTAATACCAAACACACTAGAATTACAAAAAAATAGTAATAATACAATAGTAATATTTTTTGTAAAAACATCTGACCTCGAACAAATAACACAAAAAATTCATGAAATTAAGAAAATTCAAAAAAATGATGCAAACATATGGATTATTACAAAAGATCAGATTGAAATTTCTCAATCTACATATTATACCACAAAGGAATCTTTTAGTGAATTTTTGAAAGATTCTAAAAATTTTATCAATACAAAAAAAATGAATAAATTAAATATTTTCAAAACCTAATTTTGAAACATCAACAAAATTAGGAAAAGTTGCAATGTATGGTTCAATACTAAATGGTTCAACATATGGAATTGCACCAAAAGCTTTGTGCCCAGTTAACCCAAAAATTTGATGTTTCAGATTAGACAAATCATAACCGTCAGCAACATTTTGATTTATTATGAATCCTTTAAGTTTCAAGTTTTTCTGACGTGCATGGTCATATGTAAGCATTAAATGATTCACAGACCCAATCTTGGAGCCAGTAACAATAATTGAATCTAAATTAAGATCAGAAATTAAATCAGAGACAAAATAATTTTTTGATATAGGAGTCATTATGCCCCCTATTCCTTCAACAATTACTATATCGTGAATGGAAGCAAGTTGTTTGTATGAATCAATTACTTTAGAAATATCAATCTCAAGATTAAGTTGTTTACATGCATCATATGGCGAGGTAGGAATTTCAAAATAATATGGATTAACCAGATCAATAGAATCATGTGTTTGAGAATATTTCATTAAAATTTCAACATCTTCAGATACAGAATCAACAGTTGCTTTGTAACCTGATGCAAAAGGTTTCATAACTCCAACATCAACATTCTTTTCACGAAAATAATTTGCTAGTGCTGCACTAACACATGTTTTTCCAACATCAGTGTCAGTCCCAGTAATAAAAAAAGAATTCATTTCAGTTTCCTAGATAGAGATTTAATTGTAGATATAGTTCCGTCGATTAAAAAATTTAGATCTTTTTGAGATATTGCTAATGGAGGAACAAGCATGATAATATTTCCAAGAGTTCTAAAGTAGATTTGATGTTTTCTACCTTCTTCAAACACCAATTTATTCATGGATTTTTTAAAAGAAAGAGATTTTTTTGAATTTTTATTTTGAATTAATTCGATTCCCATAACCATTCCTTTATAACGAATTTCTCCCACCACATCAAGATTAGCAATTTCATCTAGCCTATTTTGAAAAATTGTAGATGTTTTTTGAATTTTTTTAATTAAATTATATTTTTCGTATAATTCAATATTTTTTAGAGATAATGCAGCGGCAGTAGGATTTCCAGTGTAAGTATGGCCATGAAAAAGGTGTTTAAATTCGGAAAATTCTCCAAGAAAAGAATTTTGAATTTTTTTTGTTGTTAATGTTGCAGCAAATGTTTGATATCCTCCAGTAAGCATTTTACCAAATGAAACAATATCTGGAATAGAGTTTTGAGAGTTATATTCAATCATAGATCCTAATCTTCCAAAACCAGTAGCAATTTCATCTAATACAAATAAAACATCATTTTTTTTGCAGATTTGTGATATTTTTTTTTGAAAATTTTTAGGGTAAATTATAACTCCACCTGCCATTTGAGCACCACTTTCCATAACAAATGCGGCAATGGAATTATCTTTTTCAAGTTTATCTTCAATTTTTGATATACAATATTCCTCATATTCCTTAGAAGATTCTTTTTTTGAAGTTCCTGCAGCTAAAGTTCGTGGTACTGGAAATTGAATTGTAGAGAAAAGTTTTGAACGAAATTTAGAGAAAAATTCAGGCACATATCCTACAGACATAGCGCCAAAAGTATCTCCGTGATATCCATTTTCTAAGGTAGCAACATTTGTTTTTTTATTCTCACCTATGTTATGCCAGTATTGTAAAGCAATTTTTATGGCAATTTCCATTGCAGTAGAACCATTATCTGAAAAGAAAACAGAATTCATTTTTGGATTTAATTTTAATAATTTTTTAGATAATTTTTCAGCAGAAGAATGTGTTAAATTGAACAACGGCGTATGCTGAATTATTTTTGTTTGTTTAATTATTTCAGACACCAATTCAGATTTTGAATGACCCCATACATTACACCACATACTTGCAACTCCATCAAGCATTTTACCACCTTTTGAATCATACAACCACATACCTTTTGCAGATTTTATTTCAGGAAAATCAGTCCATTCTGACATTTGCGTATTAGGATGCCATAAAGAACTATTAGATTTCATATAGAGCATAATTTTTACGAGTAATTAATGGTTAACCACAGATTTAATGTAAGTTAACGCTTATTTAGTGAATTTTTTAATTTTGAATATGGAAAATGAAGTAGAATTAATTTCAGAGTGTAAAAACAGAGTACTTTCTAAGCAAATTTTAACCGAAAGAATGACAAATCAATTATTCAATGTAGAAGATAATGTTTTAAGCAGATTATCAGATGCTGCAAATGAAATTACTAGAACATTTCAGGGTTCAAAAATAGATGTAGAGCAATTAGCAAATATTAAAAAAAATTATTGTAGTGAAGATTGTACATTTTGCAGTCAATCTGCATTTTTCGACACAGGAATTGAAAAGTACCAATTAATGTCTGCAGAAGAAGTAGTTAGGCAAGCAAGAGATGCAAAAAATGCAGGAGCTCATTCATATTGTTTAGTTGCAGCATGGAGAGGACCGTCAGACAAAGATTTTGACAAAGTATGTAACATAATTAGAGAAGTTAATGAAAAAGTAGGAATTTCAATTGAATGTAGTTTAGGATTTTTAACAATTCAACAAGCAACCAAATTAAAGGAATTAGGAGTAATCAGATATAATCATAATTTGGAAACATCTGAATCTAAATTTCCAGAAATTTGTACAACACATACATATCAAGATAGAATAGATACGCTGCATACAGCAAGAAAAGCAGGATTAGAGCTTTGTACTGGCGGAATAATTGGAATGGGAGAAACTAGAGAACAGAGAGAGGAACTGGTACATGCAATATCCAAACTCAATCCTGAAGAAGTTACAATAAATTTATTGGTAGCAGTTCCAGGTACGCCTTTAGAATTACAGACTAAATTAAGTTTAGAAGAGATTTTGCGAGTTTTTGCAGTATTGAGATTTTTACTTCCAAAAAGCATAATAAAAATTTCAGGAGGCAGAGAAGTTAATCTAGATGATGATGGAAAAGAACTACTCCTTAGCGGAGCTAATGGAATCATTAGTCAAGGATATCTAACATTAGATGGAAATTCTATGCAAAAAGATGTCGAAATGATAAAAGAGATTGATCTTGAAGCCTAAATTTGGCACACTTGAAAAAAAATTAAGTGTAATTAAAAAAAATAACCTATTAAGAAATCTCCAGGATAGCAATGTGGAAAAACAGTTCATAAAACAAAATGGAAGAAAATTATTAAATTTTTCATCAAATGATTATCTTGGAATAAAATCAAGTAAAATGAAACATACTCAATTCCAGTCAAGTTCAAGACTTGTTTCAGGAAATGATACTAGTTTTTCAGTTCTAGAAAAGAAACTTGCAAAACATAAATCACAAGAGCAATCAATTATTTTTCCTACAGGATACATGGCAAATCTTGGAATGATTACTTCAATTGCAACCAAACATGATACAATATTTAGTGATGAATTAAACCATGCAAGTATTGTTGAAGCATGTAAATTATCAGGTTCAAAGATTAAAATTTTCAAACATAATGACATAGGAGATTTAGAGAGAAAAGTTCAAAAAACTAAAGGTAAAAAGATCCTAATTACTGAAGGAATTTTCAGTATGGATGGAGATTGGTCAAAATTAAACGAGATTTGCCAAGTATCAGAAAAATATGGTATGATTACTGTTCTAGATGACGCACACGGGGATTTTGTACTAGGAAAAGATGGTAAAGGAACAGCAAATTTTTTTGATGTTGAAAAGAAAATTGATCTATACGTTAGTAGTCTTAGTAAAGGATTGGGAAGTTTTGGAGGATATGTTTGTGGTAAAAAAAAATTAATTGATTTATGCATAAACACGTCAAAGACATTCATTTACACATCCGCATTACCTTCATCAATAAATCAATACTCACTTGAAAGATTTAATTCAAAACGAGAGGCGTACCGAGAGAAATTATGGGGAAAAATTAATCTGTTTCATAAAAGATTAGAAGAGATTGAACTTCATACCAGATCTACAAGTCAAATAATTCCAATAATTATCGGTAATGAAAAAAAAGCAATGGAGTTTTCAAAATTTTTAAGAATTAATGGAATTTTTGCACAGGCAATAAGATATCCAACTGTGAGAAAAGATCAAGCACGTATCAGAATTTCAATCACAGGATGGTTATCAAATAAAGAAATAGAGTATTCTATACAAATTTTAGAAAAAGCTAAAAGAAAGTTTAACCTAAAATGATTAGCGCATCATATCAAATCCACCTATTGCCGGAGAACCAACAATAAATGCACCTATTACAATAACACCCAATAGCCCAATAACGACATAAAATCTTGAGTTCATATAAAAAACTACGACCCCTAGGATAAAAACTCATTTGTGTTAATGATTTTATAAAATGAAATCAGAGAAGGGATATGGCTGAAATTTCAATAGTAATTGCATTTCTAGCAGGAATTGGTTCCTTTTTTGCACCATGTATTTTGCCCATGATTCCAGCGTTTTTGGCATATATTTCAGGAACGACATTATCAGAAGTTAAAACAAAGAATAATGTTATTTCCATTAACAAATCAAATGTATTTCTGAATTCAATATTTTTTGTACTTGGATTTTCAGTAGTTTTTTCTGCATTAGGCGTAGCAATAAATTCAATTTTTTATGAAAATGCAAATCAAATCGTATCTGAATTTAATCAGATTGGAGGCATAATCATCATAGGATTCGGGTCATACATGATTCTAAGTCATAAAATTCGTATACTCAATATTGAGAAAAAGATTTTTCCAAAAAGTGCAGGTGCTAGATTCCCCGTATCATTTTTGTTTGGAATGGCGTTTGCAGCAGGATGGACGCCTTGTGTAGGACCAATTTTAGGCACAATAATCACTCTTGCAGCAACATCTCCTGGAATAGCATTCAATTTACTTCTTGCATATTCTATAGGCATGGGAATTCCATTTGTTATAATGGGAGCATTAATTTCAAAATCAAGTAGAATAATTTCAAAGATTGGCAAACATATGAAATACTATACAGTTTTGTTTGGAATAGTAATAATCGTATTAGGAATATTAGTATTTTTCAATCAGTTGGTTTTAATTGCAAACTTTCCACTTCTAAATGATTTACTGTTATTGAGTTAAAATGAAAAAAGAATACAAGTATGCATCAATATTTTTTGCAATAATTGCAGTAGGGATAATGTCTATTTCATATTTTTATGACGAAGTTGATCTTAAAAGAAATACAACAAATGATATAACAACATTAGATAAAACATTTCTAAGAACAGCACCAGAAATGAAAGGTATCTCAGGATACATTAACACATCTGTAGAAGAAATAGATCAAAATATTGAAGGTAAAGTTGTACTTTATGATTTTTGGACATATAGCTGTATCAATTGTATTCGAACACTACCACATCTTACAGCATGGGATGAAAAATATTCAGAAGAAGGATTGGTAATTGTAGGAATACATACACCAGAGTTTGAATTTGAAAAAGAATATGACAATGTCGTTTTTGCAACTAAAAAATTTGGTATAAAATATCCAGTTGTACAAGATAATGATAAAGAAACATGGAATGAATTTCAAAACAGATACTGGCCAAGAAAATATATCGCAGATCATGAAGGATACATAAGATTTGATCATATTGGAGAAGGAGCATATGCAGAAACAGAAAAAGTAATTCAATTACTTTTAGAAGAAAGATCAAATGCATATGGAAAAACAATAGAAAAAAAGGAATTAGTTAATTTAGATGAATTTTCACATGCAACATTTAGAACTCCTGAATTATATTTTGGATTTAATTTTGCTGAAGGAAGAAATCAATTAGGTAATGAAGAAGGATTTTTAAAAAATAAAATAGTGGATTACCGATTACCAGAGACATTTAGAGAACATTATTTCTATATGGATGGCACGTGGAAAAACAATAATGATGGGATGGAATTAATTTCAGATTCAGGAAAAATTGTTCTAAATTTTAATGCAAAACAAGTCAATATAGTTGCCTCAGAAAATGCAATGTTGGAAATTGAATATGATGGAGGAAAAATTTCTAATGAAGTCAAAGGACTAGATGTATCAGAAGATGGAACAGTCAATGTTTCTGAACCAAGATTGTATAATTTGATAGAATTAGAACAAGAAGGACCACACGAGATAATCATTCATGTCAAAACCCCTGGTTTTGAGATATTCACATTTACTTTCGGGTAATTCTATTAATGGAAAGTAAAATTACTTAAGAAAAATTGATCCAATCAGACTAATTTTTTTTAGTTGTTCTATAAAATGCCAAATTTTTCAGTCTTTTACATGGTATCATTTTCAGAGAAATGGAATGTTTTGAAGAGTAAAGAGACATTGTCTCAAAAATTCATGGGTACCGTAAAACCAGATGCCCCATTAAAAAATAGATTAGATTTAGCACAAAAAAGACTTCAACAACAAATTACAAAATTAGGAGAAACAGAGCAAAAATTAAAACAAAAAGATTCAATGTTTATGGATAAAATTGTAGAAGCAACAAAAACAAACAACCAATCATATGCAAAAATGTATGCAACAGAATTAGCAGAAATTAGAAAAAATAACAAAACCGTTAGTAACGCAAAATTACAAATGGAACAAGTTCAGATTAGATTAAACACAGTATCAGAATTAGGAGATGTAGTAGTAACATTAAGCCCTTGTATGTCATTAATCAAAGGATTAAGTACATCCTTAGGAGGAATGATGCCAGAAGTTGCAAGTTCAATGCAAGATCTATCAAGCATGTTAGGAGACATTGCAACAGGTACAACAATTACAAATGAAGGTTCAATGGGAGAATTTACAGCATCCAATAAAGAAGCAGAATCAATATTAAATGAAGCACAAGCAATGGTAGAAGGTCAAACTAGACAAAGTATGCCAGAGCCACCAGTTAGTGGAAATAGTGTGGAAGATATACTAAGAGAAAGAGAAGCAATCTAATTATTTTTCTTTATTTCTTGAAGTAATTTTTTAATTCTAGAAATTGTCGGGTAACTATAACCACGTTTTCTATAATTTTTAATCATTAATTTCCAATTATTTAATCTCCAAGTAGCTTGTTCTGCAGTTATTGAATGAACTTCATTATTGATTATGCTTTTCCTACCAACTTTTAGAGTGCCTGCATCTTTTGCATCCCATCTGTTTTTTGCAAATTTTAGACCAATCAATATTTCAGAAATAGGCACATCTAAAAAATAGGATTTTAATTTATCAATTTCTTCTTCAGATAGATCGTCTTTTGATATAATTGAGATCTCTTTTACCATAGAATAACATCTAATTACTAGAATATCACAAATTTGCTAAATTTCATTCAACAAGATAGTATTTTTTTCAACATCCAAGAAAGTTAAAGAATGAATGCTTACATACAGTCATGTATGTAGCAGCACCAAAAATTCCAATTGCTACAAGAGCCAAGGGTATTACAACGATTTTTTCTTTGTAACCCATAGTATCAATTTGCGTAACCGTTAAATCAACCTTGGCAAGGATATTAAATTATCATGATGCCATCACAGCAAGGATATGACCGTGCAATCACAGTATTTTCTCCAGACGGAAGACTATACCAAGTAGAATATGCAATTGAAACCGTTCGAAGAGGAGCACTTGCAGTGGGAATTAGAACAAAGGATGGCGTGGTTATAGCAGTAGAAGAAAAATCAAGAAAATTACAAATTATTAACACACCACAAAAAATATTTCAAATTGATTATCATATAGGAGCTGCAGCTGCAGGATACATTCCAGATGCACGTTCACAAATTGATACTGCAAGAACATTTTCTCAAAGTAACAAATTAGTGTATGATGAAGCAGTAGAAGTTGAAACTGTTGCTAAACACTTAGCTGATCAATGTCAACAATATACACAATATGGAGGAGCAAGACCAATTGGAGTTTCATTAATTATTGGAGGAATTGATCCTGCAGGAACTAATTTGTATATGACAGACCCAAGTGGTTCATACATTTCATACAATGCAATATCAATTGGTGCAAATTCTGATGTTGTCAATGAATTTTTAGAAAAGAATTACAAGGAAGATATGTCATTAGATGATGCAGCATCATTAGCTATTGCATCAATTTACATTTCAAGTGAAACAAAAGAAGGAATAGAACATATCAAGATGTCAAAAATATCTGGAGAAAAAGGAGTTTTCGAATTCATCAAAAATGAAGACATAACAAAATTTGCTGCAAATGCAAAATCAAAATATCCATCTGATGGAAAATAAACAAATTTCTTTTGTTGTATAAGTTAAAATGAAATTATCAATTGCAATACCTGATTCATCTTTAAAAGATGAGAAAAAACATGAAAATAAGACTCGTAAAATTTTTCAAATTGCACGAGCCGCAGGAATATTTCAGATTAACAACATAATAATTTACAAAGACGGACGAGAATATGAAACTGATTCAAAATTATTATCAATGATTTTAAGATATCTTGAAACACCACAACATTTTAGAAAACGTCTGTATCCAAAATCAGGATTATTACAATTTGTAGGTGCGTTATCGCCAATCAAAATGCCAAATCAAACTGGAACCTCAGATGCAAAACAAGTAAAAAAAGGAGACATTAGAGAAGGAATTATTTTTCCAAAAGATGGGAAAAAATTTATCGACATAGGAATTGACCATTCAATTCCATACCATGGAAAAAAACAAATTGATAAAAGAACAATTGTAAAGATTAAAGAAACATTTCCAAATTTTACAGTATACGATATAGAAAAAGATCAAATTCCAAATTTCTGGAGTTACAATGTAAAACACGGTGGAAATTTATTTTCGTTATTAACGGAATGGAAAGGACCAAAAATACTCACCAGCAGAAAATCAAAGAAAATCAAAAATGAAGATATGCAAAAAATACTTTCATCTAAAGAAGAGATTTTGGTAGTGTTTGGTACAACAGATAAAGGAATTCATGAAATGCTAGACAAAAAAATTAGTAATATTCAGAACTTCAAAGCATGGAATTTCTTCCCTCAACAAGGAACAGAAACAGTTCGTCTTGAAGAAGCAATTTTGGGATGTTTATCAATTATCAATGCCCATACATTCAACAAATAAATGATAAAAAAATTATAATGTCTATATGAATAATCAGAGAAAATTTTTGATATTGGCAGTATTGGTAGGAATTGCAGGAGTTGGAATTGGCGCAGTTACAATTTTTTCAATGATTTCAGAATTATATGCACCATAGAAATATTACAATAAAAAGTAAAGAAAATTGAGATTCTCACAGTATATAATGGGGTTAACGACTTTTTTCATTTATCCATGGGACATAGAAAACGTAGTCAACCAAGAAGAGGAAGTTTAGCATATTCACCTAGAATACGTGCAAAAAGTATGGAAGCACGAGTTCGTGCATGGCCAAAAGTAGAAGGAGATGAACCACGATTGCTTGCACACGCAGGATACAAGGCAGGATGTGTACAACTCGTAAGCATAGATGATAGAGAACACACACCAAGTCACGGAAAACAACTTGTAACACTTGGAACAGTAATTGCTACACCGCCAATCACAATAGTTGGAATCAGAGGATATTCAGTAGATACAAATCACACAAGAAATGCAGAATTTGATTCATTTGCAAAAGATTTACCAAAAAATGTACAAAATAATTTAAAAATTAAAACAGAAGGAACACCACTTGATGAAGCAGAAAAACATCTAAAAAAGATCAAAGAGATTTTTGCAATAGTTACAACAACACCCGTAGATGTTAATCTGGAAATGAAAAAACCTTACATCTTTGAAGTAAAAGTAGAAGGAGGAGATATACCAAAACAGTTTGCATTTACCAAAGAACTCTTAGGAAAAAGTGTCAAAGTTGATCAAGTGTTTGAAAGTGGAACATATGTAGATACTGCAGCAATTACAAAAGGAAAAGGATGGCAAGGCGTAATTTACAGATGGGGTGCAAAAAGAAAACAACACAAATCAAGAAAAACAGTTAGAGAAATTGGCTCACTAGGTCCAATTTCACCACAAAGCGTCATGTATACAGTTCCAAGAGCTGGTCAAACAGGATTTCATCAAAGAGTTGAATACGATAAACGAATTATGATAATGAGTAATACTGAAAAAGAAGAATACAAGATAAATCCAGACGGAGGATTCAAACATTTTGGAAATGTTAACGGAG
>Ga0208764_10000394_pt1 | contig 27826 bp, 21 predicted proteins | sample ETNtaG_18_FD_185762 | JGI IMG/M metagenome (GOLD analysis project Ga0208764, IMG submission 185762) | Marine microbial and viral communities from oxygen minimum zone, Eastern Pacific Ocean - ETNP201302SV91 (SPAdes) (version 2) | ecosystem: Environmental > Aquatic > Marine > Oceanic ... | reverse complement strand
AACCTACTTTACTCAAAAGAATTATTGGAATTTTGCACAGAAGGCTCCACTCCGTTTATATACGCTTCTTCTGCATCTGTTTACGGCTCTGGAAATAAATTTAAAGAAGAGTTGGAAAATGAATCTCCAATTAATCTTTATGCTTACTCAAAATACTTATTCGATCAAGTTGTAAGGAAACATTTAGGGAGTAATGAATCTCAGATAGCAGGGTTAAGATATTTTAATGTTTATGGTCCAAATGAAGTCCACAAAGAAAGCATGGCCAGTGTTGCGTACCATCTCCATCAGCAACTTAAAATGACCGACCATGTCAACTTATTTAAAGGTTCAGATGGATTTAGTAATGGAGAACAAAGAAGGGACTTTATACACGTAGATGATGTGGTGAATGTTAATTTATGGTTTATGAATAATCCTAGCGTCTCAGGTATTTTTAACGTGGGGACAGGAAAGAGTCAAACTTTCAATGAAGTTGCGAACGCAGTAATAGAATGGAATCAGAAAGGGCATATAAATTATATTGATTTCCCTGAGAATCTAAAAGGTGCTTATCAAAGCTTTACCGAAGCTGATATTGGTGCATTAAGAAAGGCTGGTTACACGCAAGAATTTCTAGATGTGAATAGTGGCGTAAAGAAATATTTAGACGTCTTATCGGGTTGGCCGAAAAATGAATACTAAAAAAACTTCACCTCACAATCAAGATCCTAACTTTAAGTTATTGCTCTTGCATCCGAAATACTTACCAACATGGCTTGGAATGGGTTTTATCTATTTATGCAGATTTCTTCCTTATAAAGTAATAATGTTTTTGGGTTCTTTACTAGGTTATTTGCTTCATGGTGTCAGTCCTCACAGAAAACAGATTGCAAAGGTGAATATGCAACTTTGCTTTCCGGATAAAGATGAAGAGGAAATTCATGATTTGGTTAAAGTCCATTTTAAAAATATGGGTATTGGTGTTTTTGAGATAGCAATTGCATGGTGGTCTTCTAAAAGAACCATTAATAAGTTAAAACTAAATTCAAATAACGTAAATATTTTTAAGGAATTAGATAAAAACCAAGGAGTTCTGATACTGATTAAACACTCTACTCATGTTGAGCTAGACATCAGGTTAATGGCTGAAGAATTAGAAATAGGAGGTATGTATAAACCCCAATCAAATGAAGTAATGAACTATCTTATGATCAGGGCCAGAAATAGATACGTTACTGGAGCTATACACAACCATCAAGCCAAAGAAGCCATGCAGTGGATTAATAATGGGCAAAAGTTTCTATACGCAGCAGATCAAGATTATGGAGAAAAGAATTCCCAATTTATACCCTTCTTTGGTGTGGATGCGGCAACCATTACTTTTCCTGAGAGATTATCTAAATCAGGTGTGAAGATAGTGATGGCTAATGTAAGCAGGTATAAAAAAGGTTTCCATCTTGAGTTTCATGAAATCTCTGATTACAAAGAAGAAGGATCCGTTCTAAAAGAAATGAATGAATTTTATGAGAAATTCATATTAAACTCGCCGGAGAATTTCTTATGGACCCATAGACGCTTCAAATCAAGACCTCAAGGAGAAGTGCCTATATATTCTGAATGGAAAAGTCGAGAAAAAAGAAGAAAGAAAAAGCGAGAATCAAGGAAATAGACCTTTATCTTAATTTTTTAATAATTTTTGTAGTAGATAATCCAGGGACCAAAGGAATAGTCTTAACTTCTCCTCCCCAAGATTTTATCTCCTTGTGGCCTACAATATCCTTAATCTTGTAATCCCCTCCTTTCACTAAAACATCTGGCTTAATAGCTTTAATAAGTTTTATAGGTGTTTCATCTGAGAAAGAGACAACCTTATCAACACACTGCAAAGAAGATAGCACCTTGACTCTTTGCTCTAAATTATTAATGGGCCTACCCGCACCCTTTAATGCTTTCACTGAAGAATCGCTATTTAGACCGACCACTAGCTCGTCCCCCAATTTTTTTGCCTTTTCTAAATAATAAACATGCCCTGCATGCAGAATATCAAAGCAACCATTCGTAAAAACTATCTTTTTTCTATTTTGTCTAAGTGCAGATGAGTGTCTTTTTACTTCACTAAGGCTAAGCATTAATTCTTCTCCAGAAAAATGAGGTTCTATTTCTGATAAAGAAGCGGTAGCAGTACCAGATTTTCCTACCACTATACCGGCAGCAACATTTGCTAGTTTTACTGCAGATGAAATATCAAATCCCGTTGATAAAGCAGCAGCAAGACTTGCGATAACTGTATCTCCAGCACCAGATACATCAAAAACCTCTTTAGCTTGCGTCGGGAAATCAGACCTAATGATTTTACTCTTTTCTTTATTGAATAATGTCATGCCTTCAGAACCTCTAGTTACCAACAGGGCCCCTAAATTAAGTGATTTTATTAGCGCCTTAGCTTTTGTATTTATTTCTCTCTCGCTTTTTACAGATCCAACTTCCCCAATAAATTCAGAGAAATTAGGGGTGATAATGTCCGCTCCTTTATATTTAGAAAAATTATCACCTTTAGGATCTACTAACACTGTCTTTCTTAATTTCTTTGCTTTTCGAATTACTGCAGGAATATCCTGTACGGTTCCTTTGCCATAATCTGAAATAATTAATAAATTATTACTCTTTAGCGCGATAGATTTATCAAACCTTCTTTTTACAGATTTCCAGTCTTCTTTTGTAAATTCTTCTTCGTGATCTACTCTTAATAATTGCTGCTTAGATGAAAGTAATCTTAATTTGGTAATAGTTGGCAAGCTTGATCTAACCAATTCATTCTTAATCTTATTCTCTTTAAGTAAATTAAAAATTTGTGTAGAAGATGAATCTTTTCCAGATATGCCTACGATACTCACTTTTGAACCTAATGAAGATAAGTTCAAGGCTACATTGGCTGCTCCTCCTAACCTAACCTCTTCTTTTATGGGCTTCAAAACAGGTACAGGAGCTTCAGGCGAAACTCTATCTACAGATCCTGAAACATATCTATCCAACATCACATCACCGAAGACTAGGATGTTAGATTTGCTTAATAATTTTAAGTTCATAACTTAGATATATTTATTTACTCACGAATTGATTCATTAGGTCAATGTAAGTTTAGAATAATTCTTACTTTTTGATTTATTTTGTTAGCATTGAATTATGGATATGGAACTAAAAATTGAACCTGATTCTATAAAAGGGTTTATTGAAGAAAAGGAAGGTGAAGCTTTATATCGATATGCCCTCGAGTACTCAAAAAAAGGTAATTGTCTAGAAATAGGAAGCTATTGTGGCAAATCAGCCTTATACATTGGCTCCGCTGTTCAAATAAACTCTAAATTGCTCTATTCCGTTGACCACCACCAAGGATCAGAAGAACAACAACCTGGTGAAGAGTACCATGACCCTGAATTAATCAATCTTTCGGGAGATGGGATAAACACCCTACCTTTTTTTATAGAAACATTAGAGAGGTCGCAATTAAAGGAAACAGTTATTCCAATTATTTCTAGTTCAGAAGAGGCATTTGTAAACTTAGATGGGCCATTTAGTATGGTTTTTATAGACGGAGGTCACAGCAAAGAAGCTGCTGTAACTGACTATAAACTTTGGTCTTCAAAGTTAACTAAAGGAGGGCTATTGGCTATACATGATGTCTTCCCTAACCCTGATGACGGCGGCAGACCTCCATATGACATATTTTGCATGGCTATAGAAAGTAATAATTTTGAAAAAATTGATCTAATAGGGTCACTGGGTCTTTTAAAGAAGGTAAATTAAATATCTAAGTTAAGTCGATCAAGAATAGTTCAGATGCTTCAGTAAATTTATATATTGAATCAGCAGCCAAGAGAACTGCTCCTGCAGTCCAAGTAGGCTTTTCTACTGGCCAATACTTTTTATCCGTATAAACATAGCCCGTCCAATACAGACCATCATCTTCATCCCTCCATTGATGCAAACACTCGAATAAAGATTTTGCTTTATCTTCTAAACCTATCCTCATCAAAGCCATAACAAGTTCGCAACTTTCTGCAATAGTCACCCAAGGCTCCTCAGAAACGCACTTACAACCCTTTCCTTCAACAATAAATTCATCCCATTTCTTTTCTATTCTTTTTTTAGCAGTCTCTCTATTCAAAAGTCCGCATAGGATTGGGTAGTACCAATCCATGCTATATCGAGATTTGCTTGCCCAAGTGCGGTCATATCTTTCAGGTTTATTGATAAGTGAATCCTTTAATAAATCTTTTGCATTTTCTATATGACTATTTTCTTCATCTAATAAATTGAATATCAGAGCTGCGCACTCCAAGCTTTTATAAATAGAACTACTTCCAGTTATCAAAGAATCATCCAAATCATTTTTTCCTTCTTCAGAAGCCCAGCAGATATCTCCTTGATCAGTTTGCATAGATAGAACAAAATCAACAGATTGTTTAACTGTTGGGAAGATTTTTTTTAAAAAGTTTTGATCTCTGTATATTAAGTAATGATGTAGAGCTCCTGTAGAAATATAGGCAATAAAATTAGTTTCTTTTCTTTTCGTTACTGGAATTGAATTTTTATATTCAGCAAACCAAGAACCGTCAGGTTCTTGTACCGTTGCTAACCAAAAATAGGCTTTTTCTGCTTCTTCTCTCATGCCCCCTATAGATAGGCCCATTGCGGCTTCAATATGATCCCACGGATCAAGTTTTCTATTTACTTCCCAAGGGATAGAGCCATCTTGACGTTGGACACTGAGAATATATGAAATAGATTTTTTATAGAAATTTAGACTTGAAGAGCTCATTGTCTAAGAATGCTTCCTAAAATACATAACTACACTCTTGCCCATCAAGGGCTGAAGTATAAACTCTAGAGTCTTAGTCAATAATGGTTTCTTCATTAGGTCCCACACTAAAAACTGATGATATTTCTTAACCAAGAAAGAATTTTCTTTATTCTTCCAAAAAAGACATTGCAACCACCAATAAGGTGAATGTAGAGCATGGGCCCAATGGAAAGAGAGATAACTTAGCCCCTCTCTAGTAGCTAATCTTTTTAACTGGTTGTGTCTAAATATCCTCACATGCCCTCCTGGCATTTCCTGGTAATCCTTACTTAAGGTCCAACAAACTAATTCGGGGAAAAACCTAGGAACACTTAAAGCGAGAACTCCTCCTGGTTTTAAAACTCTTATGAGTTCTTTTATTGAATCTTCAGGAGAATCTACATGTTCTAGGACTTCACTACAAATAACAGCGTCATAAGACTCATCCTTAAAAGGTAAATTATCTATATCCCCAACACCAAACTGACATATCTCTTTCTTACTTGAGACATCGAAATCATTTAATCTCTCTTTTGCTATTTTTAAGTCTTTATAAGATAAATCAAAACCGAAAGAATTAACTGGGTTTTCAATATAAGCTCCAATAGTGTGACGACCTTCTCCGCAACCCATATCCAAAAGAAGATCGTTCTTTTTAAGATTTAATTTATTAAAACTAATTGTTTGCACTTTTATGGGCGTTTATTGTTTCTTCAAAAACTTTAACATAGTTTAAAGCCGATATTTTCCAATCAAATAAATCTTCCATTCTTTTCCTTCCTTTTAAAGAAAGTTGTTCTCTTTTTTTGGGGTCCTTAAATAAAGTAATAATTTCATTTTCAATTTCTTTAATAGATCCTGAAGTAATCTTTATAGCACTATCTCCTATTACGTCTTTTAGACCTCCTGAATCAGTACTTATTAGTGGAGTTCCGCAAGCCATTGCTTCGCCTGCACCAAAACCAAAACCTTCATACAAAGATGGAATAACGGCTATTTGTGATGTGTGATAAATATCTACTATCTCTTCTTCTGATAGATTAGATTTGAAAGAAATTCTTTCGTTGAGATTAAGATCATCAATAAGTTTCCTAATTTTGCTTTCATTTGGAGACTTCCCAATAACCGTTAGATGAGTCTCAGGAAAATCTTTTAATACTCTCGGTAAGGCGTTAATCAGGAATCTAAGGCCTTTTAGTGGTATGTCGGCACTGGCGGTAGTGACTATCCTATTTTCTATAACCTTAATACTAGAGTCAGGTTTAAATGTTTCTATATCTATTCCATTAAGAATAACCTCCACATTTTCTGGATTTACTAGAAATTCTTCGACTACATCCTGTTTTGAGGGACCGCTTACACAAATTATTTTATTAAGTTTAGAAGAAACTTTCTTTTGCATGGGAAGAAAATTGTGCCAGCGCCTAGAAGACAACTTTTCTTTCCAATTAGAAGCATTTTCCATTTCTAATCTATGATCTTTCGTTATCGGATGATGAATGGTAACTGCAAGAGGGTATAATTTCTGTATATCTAAAAGCGAATAACACAGGGATTGATTATCTAAAATAACATCAAACTCACGTTTGGATATTTTTAAATGTTTTAAAACTCTTCTACCAAAAGTATATGGCTCGGGAAACCCTCCTGTCATCACAGAAACCCATTCATAAAGATCAACTGGAGAAAGAAGAAGGCTGAATTTAAATTCTTTAATTCTATCTTCAACTCCAAATAGATCTAAGCTGGGAATCTTTTCTAACTTAATTGCAGGATCCAGCTGAGGATAAGGAGGGCCTGACAAAACTGTTACTTCATGACCTAATCTTTGCAGGGCCTTACTGAGATGTCTTGCGTAGATTCCTTGACCACCTGAATAAGGGTGACTCCTATAACTAAGAATTCCTATTTTCAATCTTACTTCCCTTTAAAACGCAATTTAAGAGCTTCGGTTATTTTTACTGAATCTTCGAAACTTCTTAAAATTCTTTTTTTATCTTTTTCAATTTTCTTTGTTAATGATCTTTGTGAGTGCCTCTTCGAACTATCTAGATCAAAGGCAACTAATCTATCTTTACTTATATAAAAATTAGAAGATTTAGCATCTCCGTGATTAAATCCTATCCATTTCATTCTTTTAAAAAAATTATAAATAGAAGAAGCTATTTTAATAAAATCCTCTTTCTCTTGAATTTTATGGTCCAAACGTTTTCCTTCTATTTCTTCGGTGACCAATAAAGAGTTAAGAGCTCCGCTTAGTCCCAATTCCTCATATATTAAGACTGGCTGCATAGTCCTTATGCCTGCGGAATTAAACCAATGCAGAGCCTCCCAAGCATTCCTTGCTCGTGTTTTACTAAAAATTTTTCTGATCATATGGAAAAAATTCTTAATTCTATATTTTTTGACGAAATAGTTTCTTCCAGATAAATTAATTTTTACCACTAAATGACCTTCTTCATTTTTAATAACTTCTCCTCGGGACAATAAAGCCTCTTCATCTTTTATTAACTTCAATAAATCTTCAGAAATTTTATTTTTTAAACCTATCCACCTGAAGTCTTTCTTAATGACTTTTTTATATAGAGACTGATTAGACAATGGTTCTTTAGAACTGACATCTAACTCAGCCATCAAAGGTTTCATATACATTGAAAATGCTCTGTTTCTTGTCTTCTCCAGAAAGTTTTGATACTTAGAAAATAGATCTCTTAATGAACAGTTAAAATAAATCATCAAAAATCTATAACAATCTCTTTCAGTTAATCCAAATTGGATTGCTGAATGGTATAAGCCTCCGATATCCTTCACTAACCATCTTTCAGGAACTTCATTTCTAATCTGCGCTCTATGCAAGTCAATAAGTGATAAATTTATTTTGTTAAAATCTGTGTTGATATCTAGATGGTAGTGACAAAGATATAAATCTCTATGATTAATTCCGCTTTGATGCAGCTTCCTCGTAATGTTTGCAATAGAATTAAGAAGATTGTTTTTTTGTATAAAAGATAGCTTTATTTGTTTTCTTTCCAAAAAGAAATCCTCTAAAGAAATTGTATCTTTAAGCTCTTTAGTTATTAAGAATGAACTTTTATTAGAAGGATTAAAGCCTTTCGAATGATAATATTTTACTTTTGGTCCATTGATTCCTAACTGATGCATGCGAGAAAGTGCTAAATACTCTTGTTTGGCTCCAATAATTGGAGGCTTAAGTAAAATTAGGTTCTTTATGATTTCTTTCCATCCCACAGGACCGTGAAATTTTAAAAAATAGTTTTGGTTATTAAGCTTAATTCTTTTTGTAACCCTATTCTCATACTCCCTAAAAACCTCTCCTTCTATGTTCTTAGCCTCAGATATGAAGTCATCTGATGAAAACAGGTTCCTAATCTCAAGTTCTTGAAAGTCTGATTTACGCATTGATTCTTTCTTCAACTATATCCGCAATAAACTTAAATCTTGAGAAGAAATATTCTTGCCTTTCTAAACCGAGCATACCTTGTTTTAATTCTTTATTCTTACAAATCTCTAGAACTAAATTATCAAATTTGTCTTGATCAAACTCCTCATCAAGAACGACCCCTCCCTTATTTTCCTTAACTTCTTCAGCAAACCCTACATCTCTGCATGTTGCAACTGGTAAATGAGAAACTAAAGACTCAATAATTACATTGCCCGCAGCCTCTTGTCTTGCAGGATGAAGTAGTAAATCAGAAGATTTCATAATTGATGCAACATCATCTCTTGGTCCTAAGAATTTAATCTTATTATTTAAACCAAGTTTATCCACTAATTCTGAATAAGGTCCTGAATTATCCTTACCTATTACTAATAATGAAAACGGTATGTGGTTTGCGTTTAAGAAATGAACGGATGAGATTGCTCTATCTAAGCCTTTTCTAGAAAAGTCAGAGCCTACAAATAAAGCTACTTTATCTTCTGGGGGGATCTTAAAAACATTGTGTATTTCTATTTGTTCGTGATCACTCCAATTCAAGTCTATACCTGGGGGAGTGAGAGTCATCTGATGAGGATTTAATTTATAAACAGATTTAAAATCATCAGCTTGTTTATTATTTAAAAGAAAAACTTCCGTCGATGAGGTGTTATCAAATACTGCTTTCTCAAACTCTATAGACTGTTTATATCGTCTTGTAAATTTTATTAATGGGTTTTTATTTTGTGCCTCTTTCTTAAAACAAGTATCGGCAGCAAAATATAAATCTAAACCAGGCATCTTATTGAATCCAAAAACTAGATCTGGATTGTATTCTTTCAATGCTACAAAAGAATCTTTTACAAAGTTATTATTCTTAGAAAAATTGGTCAATCCTCTTTCCCCAATTTCCTTAACATGAAAGCCTTCTGGAACAGCTCCTTCCCACTTTCTGGTAAAAACTTTGAATTTAATTTCTCTAGACTTCAGCTCCTTAGCAACTTCAAGAAAATCTTTCTGCAGCCCTCCATAAGGAAAGTATCTATATAGAAGTATTGCTATTTTTTTTGTTGAGGTCATTTGTTAAGACGATCTAAACCTTCTAGGACTTCACTAGGCTTTATAGCAATTAAAGATTCATGATAGCCATGCTCTTCTGAACCTTCTCTTATCTTATCAAAACCTTCAGATTTTCTTAACGCTACATGATTATCTATTAAAGGAGGTGTAAATTGAGGACTAGAAGGCCCATAAATAGCAACTAAAGGCGTATCAACTGCGGCAGCAATGTGCATCAAGCCTGAATCATTTGTTACTACTTTTTCGCAATGAGACAATAAATCAATAGCATCTATCAAAGAGGTTTTTCCAATTAAATTAAAAAAGTGGCCTAAAAGTTCTTTGTCAATTCCTTCTTGAATACTATTTCCTGTTACCTGATCGTTGTGAGACCCAAGAACAAGCACGTTCCAGCTCTTACTTAAATACTCGTTACATACTTCTGCGTAATAATAAGAAGGCCATTTTTTTGCAGGCCCAAATTCAGCACCTGGACAAATTGCTATAGAAGGTTTATCAGAATTTATTCCTAAATTTATTAATTGTTCCTTTAAATTATGTGAATCTACCCTTAATGATGGGTAAGGTAATGATTTATTTAAGTCTAGAATTGGATTATCGCTAAGTTTAGCAAACTGCTCAATCATTAAAGGGTAATTTCTCTTTTCTTTTGATCTAAGGTCATTAATAAAACCAAACCTCATCTCTCCTAACCAGCCCGTCCTTACTGGTATTTTTGCAAAGAAAGGAATTAAAGAAGACTTTAAAGAATTAGTCATTATGATTGCTCTTTCATAGCCTTCTACTCTAAGCTTCTTGCCAAAATCAAACCTAGCCTTTATCTTTAATTCGCCATGGTGAAAAGGGGATATAATCGATCTAGAAACTTCTTCCATTCTTCCTAATATAGGTATAGACCAACCGGATGAAAGAACTTCTATTTTAGTATCTTCATTGCATTCTTTTATTAATTTATAAAGAGTCTGAGCCATTACAGCATCGCCAACCCAAGATGGTCCGACTATTAATAATTTCATTTCTGAATTACTACTCTACAAGAGCATGCCATTTGTGATTTTCTTCTCTAACACCTCTAACTTGATCAAAATACGTGCTTTGTAGCTGTTCTGTTATAGGACCTCTCCTGCCCTCTCCTATTTGCTCGTTATCCAAAGAATTAATAGGGACAACCTCAGCAGCAGTTCCAGAGAAGAATGCTTCATCTGCCTCAATAACGTTTTCAATTTTTAACTTCTTAACCTCATAATTGATATTAAGTTCTTTGGCTAGATCCAATATAGTTCTTCTAGTTATCCCATCAAGAGATGCATCTAGATCAGGTGTAATCAGCACACCATCTTTAACAATAAAAAAATTTTCTCCGCTGCCTTCCGCAACATTACCTTCAACATCTAACATTAACGCTTCATCGAAACCTTCACTTAAGGCTTCATTCAGAGCAACGATTGAATGCACGTAATTTCCATTAACTTTGGCAGAAGATACAGGATTCCTTACTTGCCGTGTATAAGAAGAAAGCTTTACTTTGATACCTTTTTCTCTGGCTTCAGGATCCATATATGAAGGCCATTCCCATGCAGCAACCATACAATGAACTTCTAAATTATCCGCTCTGAGCCCCATGCCTTCAGATCCATAAAAACACATAGGTCTTATATAGGCTTCAGTTAAGTTATTTAACTTAATAACTTGCTTATGAGCATCATTTAACTGAATTTGAGAAAAAGGTATTTTCATACTTACAGTCTCAGCAGATTTAAAGAGTCTTTCAGTATGATCTTCTAACCTAAAAATAGAGGAGCCTTTCGGAGTTTCATAAGCTCTAACTCCTTCAAATACTCCCAAGCCGTAGTGAAGTGTATGGGTTAAAAGATGCACCTTAGCATCTTGCCAATCAATGATTTCTCCATCAAACCATATAGAGCCTTTAATTTTTGATAAGTCCACAATATCTTCCTTATTTAGATTTCCTATTTTAGCCATATATTTTTATTTATATAGACTAAAAGACTGCCATCAAAGATATAATTCTGCTTTCATGGAACTTAATGACAATATATTTCGTGCAAACGACATAAGAGGAGTTGCTTTTGAAGATTTATCTCAAGATGTTGTTTTTGCATTAGGTAAAGCACTGGGGACCGAATGTATCACTAGAAAACAGGATGATTTCATAATCGGAAGAGATGGTAGGATCTCAAGCCCCCAGCTATTTGAATGGCTATCAGAAGGAGTATTGTCTACAGGGTGCAATGTCACAGATATTGGAATAGTACCTAGCCCAGTTTTTTATCACTCTACTTTTAACTTAAATAGTTCTAGTGGAGTAGTCATTACAGGCAGTCATAATCCTGCTGACTACAATGGTTTTAAAATTCTTTTTAATAACAACTCAACTTCTAGCCAAGAAATACAATCTATTAAAAAGAGGATAAATGAACAAAATTTCTTATCCGGAAAAGGAGATATTCAATCTTTAGATGCTGTGGAAAGTTATGTCGAAGAAGTTACGAATGACATAAACCTAAATCGTCCGCTCAGTATCAGTATAGATTGTGGAAATGGAGCTGCAGGTGTTGTAGCAGAAAGAATTTATAAAGACCTGGGTTGCGAAGTAGAAGGACTCTTTTGTGATCTTAATGGAGAATTTCCTAATCACCACCCAGACCCATCCAGACCAGAGAATGTTGAAGATCTTACTAAATCTGTTCTAAAAAACAATTCAGAGATAGGGTTAGCATTTGATGGAGACGCAGATAGACTAGGAGTCATCTCACCCTCTGGAGAAATGATTTTTCCAGATATGCAAATGATCTTATTCAGCGAGCACATACTTAAGAAGAATCCTAATTCAAAAATTGTATTTGATGTTAAATGCTCAAAACTCTTAGAGGAAGCTATTTTAAAGTCCAAAGGGACTCCCATAATGAGTAAAACTGGCCATACTTTCATAAAAAGCATGATAAGAGAAAAAGGGGCTATATTAGGAGGAGAGATGAGTGGTCACATTTTTTTTAATGATAGATGGCCTGGGTTTGATGATGGCGTATATGCAGGTGCTAGAATGTTAGAAATTCTTTCTTTTTCAGAAGGTGAAGATATCTTTAAAGCTTTACCTAAATTAGTATCTACCCCAGAAATCAATATAGAAACGAGTGATGAAGAAAAATTTTCTATTATTGATGATTTTATAAAGATGAGTAACTTTAAAGATGGCAAGATAATTGATATAGATGGAATTAGGGTTGAATTTGATAATGGCTGGGGCTTATTAAGAGCATCAAATACTTCACCAGTATTAGTCCTTAGATTTGAAGCAGATTCATCAAAGGAGCTTAATAATATTAAAGAAAGATTTAAGGATACTTTGTATAAAATTGAACCTTCATTAGCTAATTTCTAAAAATGGGAATATCTGTAAAACAAGCAAAAAATATATCCTCTGTGCTCAGTGAAGGCTTGCCTTACATACAAAAATTTAAAGGTAAGATTATAGTCGTAAAGTATGGTGGAGCTGCTATGTCTGATCGCAGCCTAAAAAGTAGCTTCGCAAGAGATATTGCCTTGATGAGCTTAGTGGGAATGAACCCAGTTATAGTTCACGGTGGAGGCCCACAAATAGCCAAAGAACTTAAGAAGTCTGGAATAACTTCTAATTTCATTTCAGGTCATAGGGTCACAGACAAGCCTACCATGTCAATTGTTAAAAAGGTCCTTGGAACAAGGATTAATCATGAAATAGTTAGCTTAATAAAAAAATATGGTGGGGATTCAATTAGTTTTAATCATATAAAACATAAGATTATAAAAGCTTCTAAATTCACTGGTCCTGACGAGAACGACTTAGGTTTGGTTGGTAAAGTAGATAAGATTTTGGTATCAGAACTTAAAAGTAATATATCGAATGGGTCTATTCCTGTGATTGCACCGATCGGAATAAATAAACAAGGAAATTGCCTAAATATAAATGCAGATGTTGTTGCTGGAAAGGTAGCTGAAAGCTTAAAAGCAGAAAAATTAATTCTTCTTACAGATATAAAAGGGATTCTTGATAATAAAAAATTAATCTCAAAAATTTCTGCCCGCAAAGGAAGGCAGTTAATTAAAAACAAAATTATCCAAGGTGGAATGACCCCTAAATTAATAGCTGCCTTAGAGGCAAAAAAGAATGGGGTGAAATCAAGTCATATTATTGATGGGAGGTTGCCTCACGCAGTTTTACTTGAAGTTCTTACAGCTGAAGGTGTTGGAACTATGATAAGCTAAAAACATGAGCCAGTTGAGACCAAGACAATTAGAGATTATGCAAAACCTTGCAAAAATACTTGGATCAAAGGGTCCTGTAAAAGTCACAACAGCCCTACTGGCTTCAAAGTGTTCCATTACAGAGGCTGCGTTATATAGACATTTTCCAAGCAAAAGAAAGATCTACTCTGGATTAGTAGACTTTTGCGAGCAAAATTTATTTGAACTTACTGGAAACATAAACTCTTCTGAAGAGAAAAGCTTAATCAAAACAAAAAAAATATTGGTTGTTCTTGTGACCTTCTGTGAAAAGAACCCTGGACTTGCCAGACTCTTAACAAGAGAAGCTTTCTCTGTTGATGAAACATCACTTGATGAAAGAATTAAACTATTAATGTCAAAAATAGAATTACAAATAAAACAAAACCTGCAAAAATTTGAGCAGGAAAGCAAAAAGAAACTTGCATTAAGTACTGCCTCTTCAGCTAACCTTCTATTGGCTTGTGCTGAGGGGCTGATTCAACAATACGTTAGATCTGGTTTTGAAGAGCTACCTACCAAAAGAGCTAATGAGCAAATAGACTTTCTGATTAACGCTTTAAGCGGTTAATAAGGGGGATATTCTTCTAGAAAATATTCAAAGATTGGGGTCTTCGTGTCTATATCAGCTCTCTTTCCTGTTGATTTATCAATTTTAATGACTGATAAGCCCTCTGGAGGTAACGCAGTTGTTAGAGGTATTTGGTCTATTATCTCTCTAGTGAAACTTAACCAAATTGGAAGCGCTACAGAAGATCCGAATTCTCTATTTCCTAAACTCCTAGGTTGATCAAAGCCTGCCCAAACTGTAGTTACTAACGAATTATTATACCCAGTAAACCATGTGCTCTCTGCATTATTTGTTGTGCCTGTTTTACCAGCAAAGTCTCGACGATTTAATTCTGAGACCTTTCTTGCAGTGCCTCTCACCGCGGCCTCCTGAAGAATATCGGTAATTAAAAAAGCTGCCCTAGGGTCAATTACTTGCTCCAGCTCTTTTTTCTCTCTTTGAAAAACTATATTTCCAGACCTGTCCTGAATTTTTTCAATGAAGTAAGGCTCTACTGCCTTTCCTCCATTTGCAAATACAGAATAAGCAGCGGCATTCTTTAGTGGGCTCAATGAAGCAGTTCCAAGAGACAAAGACAAATCTGAAGGTAATCTAGATTTATCAAATCCAAATTTTTGAGCATAAGTTATTGCTTTCTCAACACCTAAGTCTCTTAATAATCTTACTGATACCAAATTTCTACTTTGTAAAAGGCCTTCTCTTAACCTTGTGGGTCCATAAAATTTTCCACTTGCATTTCTGGGACGCCATTTTTCTTCTAAAGCTTCATCTTCAAAAATGATAGGTGCGTCATTTATTAAGGTTGAGGCAGTAAAACCTTCTACAAAAGCACTGGCATAAAGGAAAGGCTTAAAGTTTGAACCCAATAGAGGTGAGGATTGCTCTGCTCTATTAAATTTACTTAAAAAGAAGTCATAGCCGCCTACAAGAGCTTTTATTGATCCATTATTTGGGTCAATAGATACTAAAGAACCTTGTAGATCTGGTATCTGGGTTAAAAATAGTTCGCCTGTTACCCTCTCTCTCTGTATCCAAACTAAATCTCCAAATAAAAGCAGATCTTTATAACTTTTAGGTTTTGCACCTCTCCTATTTTCGTTTATAAAAGGTCTTGCCCAATCCATCCTCTCTGACCAAGGTATTGAGATTACATCTCCATTCTTTACTAAGGCCTTAAGTTCATTTTCCGTATTTAGCACTACACCCGGAAAACGATTGTTAGTTTCTGTATATACTTCTAAAAAATTTGTAACTCTATCTAAATTTTGTTCATCAAAAATTTCTTGATTATCTCTCTCTAATTCTTGAGCTATATATTTAAGCTGAGAGTCTAAATTCATTGCAGAAAAATCCTGTGGAAATAAGTTATTAAGATTCTCAGGCTTTCTAAAACCATGACGCCTATCGTATGCCTCCAATCCTTCCATAATAGAAAGATTAGCGGCTTTCTGCATAGACGAATCTATAGAGGTATAAACTTCATATCCTTCTTTGTAAGCCCCTAAGCCATATTGCTGAATCATGAACCTCCTTATTGTTTCAGAAACATAAGGAGCTTCCACTTCAGAAACCAGGCCATGATAAGTTGCTGATAGTGGAGCTTCTATGGCTAAACTAAATTGTTCTAAGTGAATGAAATTAAGATCCAGCATTCTCTTTAAAATCCAATTCCTTCTTAGTAAAGCTCTTTTCGGATTTACAATTGGGTTCACAGAGGAAGGTGCTTTTGGGAGCGCGGCTATCATAGCCCATTGAGCTAGATTAAGTTGATTTAAAGACTTACCATAATAAACTTCGCTAGCTGCAGCTATTCCATAGGCTCTATTTCCAAAGAAAATACGATTTACATAAAACTCAAATATCTCCTCTTTCGTATATGCTCTTTCAAGTCTGTATGCCAAGAAAATATCCTTAATCTTTCTAAATAGACTTACGTCTCTGCTAGTAAGATAATTTCCAGCTACCTGCATGGTAATTGTGCTTCCTCCGCCTTGTATTCGGCCGGAAGTAAATAATCTATAAAGTGATCTTATTAAGCCAGAATAACTGACTCCTGAATGCTCAAAAAAAGCATCGTCTTCTGCTGCTAATACTGCTTTTACATAATAAGTAGGTATATTTTCAAACTGAAGTGCTGTCCTTCTTTTCTCCCCAAATTCACCGATTAATTTTAAGTCAGCTGTATAAATCTTTAAAGGAACTTGAAGCTCTATGTCTCTTATTTTTTCTTCATCAGGCAATTTACTATCTATATAAATGTTTAAGCTTGAAACTACCATCAAGATCAATAAAACCAATATCAGTAAAGGTCTTACAAATCTAATATTTAAAAGATAATTAAGAAAAGTCATGAATCTAAAGTATGTCAAACGGTTATAATACCTGAATGAGACTAATATTAATTGGTCCTATGGCTTCAGGTAAATCAACAGTAGGAAGAAGGCTTTCGAAAAGATTAAACCTTGATTTCATAGATGTTGATGAAGAAGTTGAAAAATCAGCAGGTGTTTCTATATCTTGGATATTCGATGTAGAAGGAGAAAAGAAATTTAGAGAGAGGGAAAGCAAGGAATTAATTAACTCCTTATATACTGATAATTGTGTGATTGCTACAGGAGGAGGAGTTATTTTAACTAAACAAAATCGAAGTCTTCTAAAAAAAGGTACAGTTATCTACCTTGAAACTTCAATCCAAGCTCAACTAGAAAGAACCTTAAATGACAACAAAAGACCTTTACTTCAAGAATCAGATAATGTTGAAAAAACACTTATGGAATTAAAAGAAATTAGAGACCCTCTTTTTGAAGAATGTGCAAACTTAACTATAAAAGAAAGGGAAAATAGTCATAATGAAGTAGTCGATGAAATCATAGATAAATTGAATTTAAAATGAAAAAAATTAAGGTAGATACAATAAATAACCCTTACGAAGTGGTTGTTGGGTCTAATCTTATAAATCAAAAGAACTTAGAGGCATTACAAGGCAAAGAAGTGCTCCTAGTTATCGATGAGAGTATACCTTTAAAATTTAAAGATTTAATTACAGATGAGCTATCAAATTTATCTTCTACTCTACAATCTTGTGAAATTTGTGCATCCGAAGAAAATAAAAGCGTAAATACTTTAAATATAATTCATTCTAAGCTTATTGATGCAAGGTACAGCAGAGAATGTGTTCTAGTGGGATTTGGTGGAGGAATAATATGTGATTTAACTGGCTTTGCTGCTGCGACCTATCAAAGAGGAGTCAATTTTATTCTTTTTCCAAGCACTCTACTCTCACAAGTGGATGCATCTGTTGGTGGCAAGACCGCAATAAATCACCCTCAAGGTAAAAATATGATAGGTGCATTCCATCAGCCCATTAAAGTTTGTGCTGATCTAGATATACTGAGCTCCCTTCCTAAGAATGAAATAAGTAATGGTCTTTCTGAAGTTATCAAACACGCCCTAATAAATGATAAGAAATACTTTGATTGGTTAGAAGAAAATATGGAAAGTATTATTTCATTAAAACCTGAAGCATTGGGATACGCCATTACAAGGTCTATAGAAATAAAGGCAGAAATTGTTTCTGAAGATGAAAAAGAGAAAGGCATTAGAAAACTCTTAAATTTTGGTCACACCTTTGGTCATGCTATAGAATTGTATGGGGGGTTTAAAGAGTTTAGTCATGGGCAATCTGTTGCAATAGGCATGCTTATGGCTATGGAATTATCTAAACTAACTGAAGGATTCTCTGAAGAAGATCTAAATAAGTCAAAGAAGTTGATCAGTAAAGCAAATCCTGATTTAAATTTAAAAATTGCTTTTGATGAAAAGAAACTCATAGAAAACATGACTGTTGATAAGAAGAGAATAGGCAATAAACTAATTTTTGTTCTTTTGGAAGAAATTGGACAGGCCAAGATCAAAGAAGGTATTGATAAGTCCAAAATAGTAAAAGCTATACAGTCATTGGTCTAGATCTTCAAAAATAAGCCAAAAAAAGGTACAATTAGATACCTGCGCAACTCATAAAAAAAATTAATTAATTTTTATCAGCTCCAATTGCTGAGAGTTTTCAACCCAAAAAAATAATGGAATTTAAAGCCAATAAGCAAATATACGGTATACCTGAAAAACAAGGTCTATATGATCCTCAGTTTGAAAAGGATTCTTGTGGAGTAGGACTTGTTGCTAATGTTAAAGGGATTCCTTCTAGAGAAATTATGGATGATGCCTTTCTTGTCAATTCCAAAATGGATCATAGAGGTGGTTGCGGATTTGAAGAAAATACTGGAGATGGAGCAGGAATCTTAATAGCTAGTCCTGATAGCTTCTTTCAATTAGAGGCAAAGAAACTAGGTATCAAACTCCCAGAAAAAGGTCAGTATGCGGTAGGTAATATTTTCTTACCTGTCTTAAAGAAAGAAAGGAAGAAATGTATTGAAGTTATAGAGAGAATAACAAAACAAGAGAACCAAGTGCCACTTGGATGGAGAGAAGTTCCTGTAGATCCCGAAGGAGCAAATGTAGGACCATCTTCAAAAGATGCTCAACCATTTATAGCCCAATATTTTATAGGTTCTGCCAAGAATATAGATGAAAATGAATTTGATAGAAGGCTTTTTCTAATAAGAAAGCAATTTACTCACTTATTACGCAATGATAAAAGCTTAGAACAGTCAAAACTCCTATACGCCTGCAGCCTCTCTTCATCAATAATTGTCTATAAAGGCATGTTGACACCTTCTCAGCTATTTCCTTTCTATCCAGATCTAGAAAATAAAGATTTTAAGACTCACCTAGCAATGGTTCACTCTAGATTTAGCACAAACACTTTCCCTTCTTGGGATAGAGCCCAACCAAATAGGTATATGTGTCATAACGGAGAGATAAATACCCTTAGAGGGAATATGAATGCCATGAAAGCTAGGCAAGGAAATGTTCAAAGTGAATTATTTAAAGAAGAGTTGCAGAAACTATTCCCAATCACCGAATTAGACTGCACTGACTCAGGTAGCTTTGATAACGTATTAGAATTCCTTATTTTGTCTGGAAGAAGTCTACAAGAATCTATCATGATGATGATTCCTGAAGCGTGGCAATCAGACGAAAACATGTCCTCGGAGAAGAAAGAATTCTATGAATATTCCTCTTCTATGATGGAACCATGGGATGGCCCGGCTTCAATTGTATTTACTGACGGAAAGAAAGTGGGGGCCGTATTAGATAGAAATGGATTAAGGCCTAGCAGATTTTATTTAACCGATGATGACAAAGTGATTATGGCTTCAGAAGTTGGAGTTCTGCCCGTGGATCCTGAAACTGTTATAACTAAGGGTAGATTGCAACCTGGAAAGATGTTCTTGATAGACTTTGAAAAAGGAAAGATGATTCCTGATGAAGAAATCAAGAAGGATATATGTAATTCAAACCCTTACGAGGAATGGAATAAAAGAATAATAGATCTTCCAGAAATGGTTGAAAGAGAGCCTGAAAAAGAAATCACAGATAGAGACTTAATACCTCGATTGCAGTCTTTTGGATATACGGTAGAGACCATGCAATTTATGCTTTTACCACTTGTATCTGAGCTAAGAGATCCTCTTGGCTCTATGGGAAATGATGCTGCCTTAGCCTGTCTGTCAGACAAGCCTAGGATGTTATTTGACTACTTCAAGCAACTTTTTGCTCAGGTTACAAACCCGCCTATAGATTCGATAAGAGAAGAAGTAATAATGTCATTGGAATGCTTAATTGGACCTGAAGGTAATCTAGTTGAGAGCAACCCTAAAAATGCAGAAAGATTGAGAATAAAGACTCCAATTATTTCTAATTCTGAGCTTAGATCAATTAAAGAAATTGATTCCAATAGATGCAAAACCAAGAAAATTAATCTTGTTTATAAAAAGTCTTCTGGTGTTGAAGGCATGCTTCAGCGCCTTGAAGAAATATGTAAAGAAGCAGAACAAGCTATAGAAGATGGCTTCTCATTCATAATCTTGTCAGATAAAAACATTAATAAAGAAAATATTGCTCTAAGTTCATTCTTAACTTGTTCTTCAGTGCACCACCATCTAGTACAAAACCAAAAAAGAACAAGAATAGGCATTATCGTTGAATCGGGTGAAGCAAGAGAAGTGCATCATCATTGCCTCCTATTTGGTTACGGAGCTGACGCCATAAATCCTTACCTTGCATATGAATCTATTTGGAAAGCCAAGAAAGATGGCCTACTAAATGATAAGAAACTTAGTAGTTACAACGATATTGTAGAAGCCTATAAGAAAGGTACAAAAAAAGGAATATTGAAAGTAATGGCAAAAATGGGTATCTCAACCCTCCAGTCTTACAAAGGAGCTCAGATCTTTGAAGCAGTGGGGCTCTCAGATCAGATCATAGATAAGTGTTTCGTAGGAACTGCTAGTAGAGTTGGAGGAATAGACTTTAATGCTCTTTATACTGAGCAGAAAAGGAGGCATGATCTTGGATACCCTAAAGATGAATCTGGGAAAATCACGTCACTGCCAAATCCAGGAGATTTTCATTGGAGGAATGGTGGAGATTCACACATGTGGGATCCAAATACTATTTCTTCTCTTCAGCTAGCCTCAAGAACCAATGATGAAGATGCCTACTGGAATTTTGCAAAATACGCCAACGAACATACTACTAAACAAAGCACTCTTAGGGGTTTACTAAAAATTAAATCTTCGAAAAACCCCATCGACCTAAGTGAAGTAGAGAGCGAAAAAGAAATAGTTAAGAGGTTTGCAACAGGAGCTATGAGTTTGGGTTCAATCTCAACTGAATCTCACGAATCTTTAGCAATTGCTATGAATGAGTTAGGTGGAAAATCTAATACAGGGGAAGGTGGCGAAGATCCAATTAGATTTGAACCTAATTCTGAAGGCATTTCTAAGAGATCTGCAATAAAACAAGTAGCCTCTGGAAGATTTGGTGTAACTATGTGGTATTTAACCAATGCTGATGAATTACAAATTAAAATTGCTCAAGGGGCAAAGCCCGGAGAAGGCGGAGAACTTCCTGGAAAAAAAGTTGATGACTACATCGCTAAAATTAGACATTCCACTCCTGGAGTAGGCCTGATTAGTCCTCCTCCTCACCATGACATATATTCAATTGAAGATATAGCTCAATTGATACATGATCTAAAAAACTCAAATAGAGACTCTAGAATTAGCGTAAAACTTGTATCAGAAGTTGGTGTAGGAACAATTGCTGCTGGTGTTGTTAAAGCAAAAACAGATCATTTAGTTATAGCTGGTCATGATGGAGGTACCGGGGCTTCACCTTTAACCTCTATAAAGCACGCTGGGCTGCCTTGGGAACTTGGATTGGCAGAAACACATCAAACTTTGGTCATGAATAATCTTAGATCTAGAGTAGTTCTACAAACTGATGGGCAATTAAAAACAGGAAGAGATGTCGCCATAGCAGCGTTCTTGGGTGCTGAAGAATTTGGTTTTGCTACAGCCCCGCTAATAACACTAGGCTGCATAATGATGAGAAAGTGTCACTTAAATACATGTCCAGTTGGAATTGCAACTCAAGATAAAGAATTAAGAAAGAAATTTAAAGGAAAACCGGAACATGTAGTTAATTATTTGTTCATGGTTGCAAAAGATTTAAGGAAAATCATGGCTGACTTAGGATTTAAAACGGTTAATGAAATGATAGGAAGGGTAGATTTCCTCGAAACAGAAATTGCAATAGATCATTGGAAAAGAGGCGGCTTAGATTTCTCAAATATTCTTAAGCCTGCTGAAAAGATATTTAAAAATACTCAAGTATTCCATTCTCAGAATCAAGACCATGCACTTGATAAGGCTCTGGATAATGAACTTATCAAAAAAAGTAAGAATGCAATTGAAAAAGGAGAAAAAGTTAACTTTGAATCACCTATCGTTAATACAAATAGAACCGTGGGGACGATGCTTTCAAATGAAGTTGCTAAAAAATGGGAAGCTGATGGATTGCCTGAAGATACTATTAATATAAAACTAAACGGATCTGCAGGGCAAAGCCTTGCTGCTTGGTTAATTAAAGGAATAACACTTACTTTAGAAGGAGATGCTAATGACTATGTTGGTAAAGGCCTTTCAGGCGGTAAATTAATAATCTATCCGCCCAAAACAAGTAAATTTAAATCGGAAGAAAATATGCTTTTAGGTAATGTAGCTTTATACGGTGCCACAAGTGGAGAAGCTTATTTTAGAGGCGTTGCTGCAGAAAGGTTTTGTGTTAGAAATAGCGGAGCTTCAGTCGTTGTAGAAGGAATTGGAGATCACGGTTGTGAATATATGACTGGAGGGAAAGCTATTATTTTAGGAAATACAGGCAGAAACTTTGGTGCAGGGATGAGTGGAGGAGTCGCATACGTGTATGACCTAAACAGCGACTTTAAAACTAAATGCAATAAGGAAACATTTGAATTAGAAGAGCTATCTAAAGAAGACTTAGAAGATTTAAAACAATTCGTAACCAACCATAAAGATCTGACTGATTCGGAAGTAGCAAGATCTATCTTGGATGCGTGGGATGAAGAAAGAGAAAAATTCATAAAGGTTATGCCTACTGATTACAAAAGAGTGTTAAATGAGATGAAAGAAAGAAAGAAGGTAAGTAATGGGTAAAACAACCGGGTTTAAAGAATTTTCTAGAGCGGTAGAACCCTATCGACCTGCCAAAGAAAGGCTCTTAGATTTTAGAGAAATATACACTGACCATGACGATCAAAAATTAAGCATGCAAGCAGCAAGATGCATGGATTGCGGTGTTCCTTTTTGTCAGTCTGATGAAGGTTGTCCAGTTTACAACCTTATACCTGAGTGGAATGACTTGGTTTATCAAGATAAATGGGAAGAAGCCTTTGATAGACTAATGAAAACCAATAATTTCCCTGAAGTAACAGGACGAGTTTGCCCAGCTGTTTGTGAAGGTGCCTGTGTCTTAGGTATTACTGAAAGCCCGGTGGCTATTAAGAATTTAGAATTTGCAATAGCAGATAAAGGTTTTCAGAATGGCTGGCTTAAACCTCAAATACCCTCTTCTAGAACAACAAAAAACATTGCTATCGTAGGATCAGGTCCAGCGGGACTTTCAGCAGCCCAACAATTAAATAGTGTTGGACACAATGTGAAAGTTTACGAACGAGCTGATCGAATAGGCGGTCTAATGATGTACGGGATACCTAACATGAAATTAGAAAAATCTTTATTAGACCAAAGAAAGGATCAAATGGAATCTGAAGGTATAGAGTTTTTTACAAATGTAGATGTAGGTGGTAATTCAGATACCTCTATGAAGGTTGAAGAGCTAAATAAGAACAATGATATAGTTTTATTGACAACTGGGGCTACCAAACCTAGAGATCTTCCTATTCCTGGAAGAGAAGGAGAAGGGGTCCATTTTGCTATGGATTTTTTAAAAGCCAATACAAAAAGCCTTTTAGATTCTGCCCATAAAGATAATAATTTCATATCGGCAAAAGATAAAAGAGTAATCGTAATTGGTGGTGGCGATACTGGAACGGACTGTATAGGTACTTCATTAAGGCATGGATGCAAATCATTAATTAATTTTGAAATTATGGCTGAACCTCCTAAAGAAAGGGCTTCAAATAACCCATGGCCTTTATTTCCAAGAACATTAAAGATCGATTATGGTCATGAGGAGTCATCAGAAACTTTTGGTAATGATCCAAGAGTCTATTCAATTTCAGGAAAAGAATTCCTTAGAGATACAACAGGAAACTTAAAAGGAATTAGAACAGTAGAAGTAGAAAACTTTGAAGAAATTGAAGGAACAGAAAAAGACTGGGAGGCAGATCTAATTTTGTTGGCTATGGGCTTCTTAGGTCCTGAGCACTATGTTAGTGAGCCTTTGAATATAGAACTTGATGAAAGAAGTAATTACAAAGCTGAACATAATATCCATCAAACATCTAACCCATCTATATTTGCAGCCGGTGATTGCAGACGAGGCCAATCACTAGTGGTTTGGGCCATCAACGAAGGACGAGCAGCTGCTAGAGAAATAGATCTTTATTTAATGGGCGAGACTACTCTACTTTAAGGCTTTACTACCCGCATAAGACCTTCTTGAACAGCAGAGGCAACTAATACTCCTTTCTGGGTATAAACACTACCTCTATTAAAACCTCTTGCATTACTCGCACTAGGGCTATCGGTTGAATAGAGCATCCACTCGTCTGCCCTAAAAGGCCTATGAAACCACATAGCATGATCCAAACTAGCGCTTTGTACGTTTCCTTTAGCAAAACTAAGAGTATGTGGATTCAGTGAAGTGCTTAAGAGTCCCATATCTGAAGCATAAGCTAGAATAGCTTGGTGCATGATTACGTCATCGGGTAGTTTGGCAACTGCCCTCATCCATACATGTTTATAAGGAGGCTTCTTTTTGGGAGCCTCAAACATGCCTTCTCCGGGCAGATTCCTTATTTCAATAGGTCTTTCTCTAGTAAAGAAATCTCTAAACTTCTCAGGAATTTTATCTACCATTTGTTTCCTAACTTCAAGATCGCTAACACATTCTTCTGGTCCAGGTATTTGTTCCATATCTATCTGATGAGAAGGGCCAGTCTCTTTTTTATGAAATGAAACTGCCATATCAAATATCGGCTCTCCTTTTTGAATGGCAACTACCCTTCTAGTAGTGAAACTTTTCCCATCTCTAGTTCTTTCAACGTCATAAATAATTGGATAACCCATGTCTCCTGGTCTTAAGAAATAAGCATGAAGTGAATGAGCTGAACGCTTTTTATCCACAGTCCTTAGAGCTGCTGTTAAAGCTTGGCCAAGCACTTGGCCGCCAAAAACTCTGGACCCTCCAATGTTTTCACTTTGCCCCCTATAAAGGTTTTCCTCTAAGACTTCTAAATCTAGTAGTTTGATTAATTTATTTAAAGCTTTTTTCTTCATCTTATTTAAATTCCTTTTCATCCCACCAAGGATAAAAATCAGGCATGTCTTTGGATACTTTACTTGGAAATTTTGGAGGTCTTTTCTCTAAGAATGAATTAACTCCTTCTTTAGTGTCTTCTCCCTTTCCAAGCTCATAAATTGCTCTAGAATCAACTTTATGCGCCTCCATAGGATGATCTGCTCCCAGCATTTTCCATAACATTTGTCTGGTCATTGAAACTGATACAGGAGAAGTATTTTCAATTATTTCATTAGCTATCTTCTTAGCTTCAACCATTAAAGAATCTTTTGAATGAATAGAACGTATTAAACCTCCTTCTAGTGCTTCTTCAGAATCAAAAACTTTCCCAGAGAAAGTCCACTCAAGAGATTTGCTAATTCCAACTATTCGAGGAAGAAACCAGCTCGAGGCAGCTTCTGGAACTAAGCCTCTCCTGGCAAAAACAAAACCAAATTTAGCTTCTTCACTAGCCAATCTAATGTCCATAGGTAAAGTCATAGTCACTCCTACCCCTACAGCAGGACCATTAATTGCTGCAATTATAGGCTTACAGCAGTCATAGATAGCTAAGGTTGTTCTGCCCCCTCCATCTCTTAACCATTCTAAATCTTCTTCATCATCTGTTTTTTTAGCTCTTGGGTTTTCGTCCCTATTAAAAGTAGCTTCACCTGCCCCTAAGTCAGCGCCAGCACAAAAGCCCCTGCCTTCTCCTGTAACTATAACCACTCTAACTTCATCATCATTACTGGCTGAATCAAAAGCAGAAATCAGATCATTCATCATCTGGCCTGTGAAGGCATTCAATCTATCAGGCCTATTTAAAGTAATAGTGAGGATCTTATCTTTAACCTCATATTTTATTGTTTCAAAGTTCATAAATTCTCCTTCTTTTCTTAATCAATACCATGATCTACATCATGCGCAGGTGTTTCATTGTTTACTTCATTAACTTTCACGGCTGGTACACCAGCAACTGTGGTATATTCTTTAACATCATCAAGCACGACGCTACCTGCCGCTACTTTTGCATTTTTACCTATCTTAACGTTTCCTAAAATTGTAGAAGAAGCACTTAACAAAACCCCTTCTCTTACCTTTGGATGTCTATCTCCTTCCTCTTTACCTGTTCCGCCTAGCGTCACGCCCTGGAATATTGAAACATTATCTTCAACAATTGACGTTTCTCCAATAACTACTCCTGTCCCATGGTCGATCATGATACCTTTCCCAAGTTTAGCAGCCGGATGAATATCAACGCCGTAAACTTCTGAGGTTCTGCTTTGGAAATAATGAGCTAGGGTGTGCCTAGAATTAGCCCAAAGCCAGCTGGCAACTCTATGAGCTTGCAAAGCTTTAAAGCCTTTAAAAAACAACAAAGGTTCAGAAAGGTATTTACAAGATGGGTCTCTATCCTTGGCAGCCAAAAGGTCACTTATTGTTCCATTTAAAATTTCTTCACTAGAACTCATAGCCTCCTTTATAACGCTTCTTAAAAGCATAGGTTGAACAGAAGCTCTACCAAGATCGCTAGCTATTAAATCTGCTACTGCTGATGAGAAAGAATCATGCTCTAAAATAGTTGAATGAAAAAAGCTTGCAAGCACAGGTTCAGCCTGAACCCTTTTTTCAGTTTCTTTTTGTATGGTTTCCCAAATTTCTTTTATTGAAGTTCCGCCTTTATGCATAAGGATTGATATTCTACTTCAGGCTACCGGTTGCTGAAAAGTTTCAAATAAGGATAATAAACCGCCTTCAAAAAATAAATATAGAAAATGAGTAAAAATATTGATACAGAGTCTCCAGATATTCAATTAGATGTTGGACAAATGTTCGACATAGATGTTGATATGAAGGTGCCTGGATTTAGCGAACCTAATGAATATGTTCCAACCATAGACCAAGCTTATAGATTTGACAAGAATACCACTTTAGCAATTCTAGCTGGTTTTTCTCACAACAGGAGAGTCATGATTCAAGGCTATCACGGTTCAGGTAAATCTACCCACATTGAACAGGTTGCTGCAAGACTAAACTGGCCATGTGTAAGGGTTAATTTAGATAGTCATATCAGTAGAATAGATTTATTAGGCAAAGACGCTATAACGCTAAAAGACGGCAAACAAATAACTGAATTTAGGGAAGGTATATTGCCATGGGCCCTTCAAAGCCCTACAGCTTTAGTCTTTGATGAATATGATGCAGGAAGGCCTGACGTAATGTTTGTTATTCAACGTGTACTGGAAGTGGAAGGTAAATTAACCTTATTGGATCAAAATAAAATAATCTCGCCTCATCCTAGCTTTAGACTATTTTCTACCGCTAATACGGTAGGCTTAGGAGATACTTCTGGTCTTTATCACGGAACCCAACAAATTAACCAAGGGCAGATGGATAGATGGCATATTGTCTCTACTTTAAATTATTTAGACCCGGAACTAGAACTTAAAGTTGTTTTGGCAAAAGTTCCTGCCATGGATAACAAGAAAGGTATAGAAGAAGCTAAGAATATGATTTCGATAGCAAATTTATCAAGGCAAGGTTTTGCTAATGGGGATATATCTACCCTAATGTCTCCTAGAACTGTTATTAGTTGGGCTGAAAATAATCAGATTTTTCAAGACCTTAATAAGTCTTTTGAAATTACCTTTTTAAATAAATGTGACGAAACGGAAAGAGTAAT
>Ga0208764_10000393_pt1 | contig 27834 bp, 28 predicted proteins | sample ETNtaG_18_FD_185762 | JGI IMG/M metagenome (GOLD analysis project Ga0208764, IMG submission 185762) | Marine microbial and viral communities from oxygen minimum zone, Eastern Pacific Ocean - ETNP201302SV91 (SPAdes) (version 2) | ecosystem: Environmental > Aquatic > Marine > Oceanic ... | reverse complement strand
ACTCAACATCATCTAAGCTGACGCCCAATATTTGTGCATCCAAGTTTTTAAACTCAAAAATATTATCCCTGAAATTACATGCCTCGGTCGTACATCCTGGTGTTCCGTCTTTCGGGTAGAAAAACATAACAACATATTGACCTCTGTAATCCTCTAGAGTATGCCATTCTCCATACTGATCCTGTAAATTAAAATTGGGCGCAATATCACCCTCAGCTAAATCTGATTGACTAAAAGTGTCTGTGAAGAAGATTACTGAAGCCAAACTCAGGCTTATCGCTGAAGATATAATTGTTTTATACATACTTTTAACCTTAATAAAATATTAAACTAATTCTAAATAAATATTGATCAATAATACATGACAATGACTAAAGTATTCGAAAAAAAGATTGGATTGGTTCTCCCAGGCGGAGGCGCCAGAGGCGCTTATCAGGTTGGGGTTTTGAAGGCTATAAGTGAAAACATGCCAGATAGCAATCCATTTAGTATTATCAGTGGAACATCAGCGGGAGCTATCAATGCTAGTTTGTTAGCTTCTAGATCTGAATCTTTTAACGAGGCGGTTAAGTTTTTAAGCAATGTTTGGAGCAATTTTAAAACCAACAAAGTTTATCGGACTGACGCATCAATCATGCTTAAAAATAGTCTTCAATGGCTATTGACGATTAGTTCAGGGGGATTATTGGTTAGGAACCCTAAATCGCTATTGGATAATTCGCCTTTAAGGCATCTTTTGGAAGAAGTTATAAATATACAAGGGATACAAAATAATATAGATAAAGGAAACTTAGATGCTTTTGCGATTAATGCTGCAAGCTATTCTTCCAAGAAGTCTGTTTCTTTTTTTCAATCTGAGCAGGATGATATTGACTGGGAGAGATTTTTAAGAGTAGGCGTGAAAACTGACATAGCAATCGATCATCTGATGGCAAGCATTGCACTTCCATTAATTTTCCCAGCGGTAAAGATAAATAATGAATATTTTGGCGATGGTGCAATGAGACAGACAACGCCATTATCACCTGCGATTCGCTTAGGGGCAGAAAAATTATTAATTATAACCACCGATTTAAAGAGTCATAATAATAACTTAACGGATAATCAGATATACCCTTCCATAGGTGAAGTAGGCGGTTATATGTTGGACGCATTATTTACAGGGGGACTTTTATCAGATCTTGAAAGATTGGATAGAATCAATCAAATAATTGAGAACTCAGGGAATAACCCTATTCAAACTTCAACCAAGGAAATGAAGCATATTCAGTATTGTGTTATTTCGCCCTCAAAAGATATTAATAAGATTGCAAGAGAGCACTATAGTGATGTTCCCTATTCAATAAAATTGTTAATGAAGGGATTAGGCCTAAAGAATAGAAACGAGTCTGAGTTATTAAGTTTCTTGCTTTTTGAATCTTCATTCACCTCATCTTTGATTGAATTAGGTTTTGAAGATGGTATGAAACAACAATCAGAAATCAAAAGTATTTTTCTTTAGATTTCTTTCTATTTATAGCAATAGCATTGTGGCTAATCCAAGGAACGTTATAAATCCGAGTACATCTGTTAATGTGACCATCAATACTCCACTAGCAAGAGCTGGATCAATACCTAGGCGCTTAAGCAGAAAAGGTATTGAAACACCTGCTATGGATGAAGCTAGGATATTAATCAACATCGATGCCCCAACAATTAGCCCTATATTCCATGTTGTACTGAAAAGTAAAACCGCCAAGAAGGAAACTATAACTGACCAGAAAACACCGTTTACCAAGGCAACTAGGAATTCTCTAGACAACAATCTCAATGCATTTGATGATTGAATTCTACCCATTGCCACTCCTCTTATCACCAGAATGAGAGTTTGGTTTCCAGCCACACCACCCATGCTCGCAACTATGGGCATTAAAACAGCTAAAATAACAATCTGATCTAAGGCTTCTTGAAAGAGACTCACTGCACTAGCAACAATAAAAGCAGTGACTAAATTAGCTCCTAGCCACACAGCTCTTCTTCTGGAGCTCAGAAAAACAGGGGCAAAGATATCATCTTCATCATCTAGTCCTGCCATATTAAATATTTCACTATTAGCTTGATCCTGAATAAGATCTACCACATCATCAACTGTTATTTCCCCTAGCAATCTGTTGGAAGCATCAACTACAGGTGCAGATATTAAATCTAGATTCTGAAACTTTATGGCTACTTGATTTGCTTTTACATTTGCATCAATGGGATTAACCGATTGATCCATAATTTCTTCTACTGGCATATCTCTATTATCTGCAAAAAGATCGAGTAATTTCACCGACCCCAAATATTCATTATTTCGGTTGATTACATAAATATAATTGGTATTAATAGGTAGCTTTTCCATCGATCTTAAATAGCGAATCAGTCCATTGATAGAAATACCTCTTCTAATTGAGAGTATATTAGGATTAGTTAATCCACCAGCAGTATCTTCCTCATAGGATATAACCGATTCTAGTCTAACTTGATCTTCTTGATCTAGAGCTTTTATGACTTGATCTGTTATTTGATTAGGTAAATCATTTAGGATATCTGCTAAGTCATCCAGCTCCATGTCTTGTGTCGCTGCAATCAATTCTTCAGCATCCATCTCATCGATAATATTTTGTCTTACATCATCAACCAGTTCTTTCAGCACTTCCCCTTCATCATCTTGATCAAGCAATTGCCACAATATCTCTCTTGTTCTTGGCTCAATAGATTCGAGTAATCTTGCAATCTCATATGGACTAAGTGAAGACAATGTATTTTTGACACTATTCGCGCTATCTTTTTCAAGGTCTTTAATAAGCGCATTAAGTTTTTTCCCTGACTGCTGCATTTTTTTGATATGAGTAATGGCTTAAAAATATATGCAGATTGTAATTAATAGCAATGAGATATATAAATCTTTTTACATTCTAAAGTCTTCACCTAAGTAAACTTTTTTAACCTCCTTATTTTCTAGAATTTGATCGGGTGTGCCGTAAGCAATAGATTCTCCCTGATTAACAATATATCCCCTTGTGCATATACCTAGAGTTTCTCTCACATTATGATCAGTAATTAAGACTCCTATATTTTGGTTGGCTAGATCTTTAATAATTTTCTGTATGTCTAGGACAGAAATGGGGTCCACACCTGCAAAAGGCTCATCAAGAAGTATAAACTTTGGTTCAATTGCAAGAGTTCTAGCTATTTCTACTCTTCGTCTCTCTCCACCGGATAAGCTTATTCCTAGGTTGTTCCTGATCTCATTAAGCCCAAGTTCATTAATGAGTTTTTCTAAAAGCTCCTCTCTCCTGGCATGATTTAGTTCTTTTCTTGTTTCTAATATAGCCATAATATTGTTTCTAACTGAAAGCTTTCTGAAAATAGAAGCTTCTTGAGGAAGATACGCAAGCCCTTTTTGTGCTCTCTTATAGATTGGGAAATTTGTTATATCCATTTCATCAAGTAAGATTTTTCCACTTTTACAAGATACTAAACCAACCATCATATAGAATGCTGTAGTTTTACCAGCACCATTTGGCCCTAGAAGACCTATAATTTCCCCACTTTTTACATTTAAATTAAGATTATTTACAACCTTCCTAGATCTGTATTTCTTTTCTAAAGATTCTGCTATTAATATACTCATGACTTTTTAAGGCGTGGAAACATTTGAGGCCATATTTGAACTAAAGTTCAGTTTATTTTCTCTAAGTTGTGCATTAAAACCTTTAGTTTGAATCGTATTACTATTGACAGTAATAAAGACGTCCCTATTAGTTGCTATAGTCATAGTATTTGGATTAATTTCTAGGTAATTTGTAGTGATAACTGATGGACTTTCCTCAGACTTATTCTCAATAATTACATTTCCAGACAGAGCCAACACATTTGTCTTAGATATTATTTGGCCATTATCAGACTGAATTACCCAATCAATTTCTGGTATAGAAATATATTCTATTTGTAGTTGCTCAAGATATATTGTTTTTTTTATATCATTCGTTTTTGCTTTTTTTGAAAAGATCTTATAGCTAAAATTGCCTTCATTGTTTGACCCATAAATGTTCGCATTTTTTAAAATATATTCTCTTTGGCCATTCTTCAGTTCAGAGATATTTTCTGAGGATATAGTAAAGAAATAAATAAGAATGCTTCCAGTTGCCAAGAAAAGAAGTAATCCAAACTTTAAAAAGTAATTATTCATTTTAAAAGTATTATTCTTACATTACTCCAGCTCTAAATAAATCATGGATATTTAAAGCTCCAACAACTTTTTTACCGTCAACAATAATTAAAGAAGTAATCTTTCTCTCTTGGATCATTACTACAGCATTGTAAGCTAGAGTATGTTTTTTAATTACATATGGGTCTTTTTTCATTACTTCTTCCATTAATGTATTTTGGATATCAATTTTACTTTCCAAGGTTCTTCTTAGGTCTCCATCAGTAAAAATTCCTACTAATTCCTCCTTTTCATTAATTATTGCAGTCATACCAAGTGCTTTCTCAGACATTTCAATTAATCCTGTAGCCAACTTATCTTTCTCATAAACAATAGGAATCTCATCACCGTTATGCATGATATCCTCTACAGATAGGAGCAGTTGTTTACCTAAAGAACCTCCAGGATGAGATTTTGCAAAATCTTCTTTTGTGAAGCCTCTTTTTTCTAGAAGCGCAACAGCAATAGCGTCTCCCATGGCTAAAGCTGCAGAAGTGCTTGCTGTTGGAGCTAGATTCATTGGGCAAGCTTCTTCTTTAACCTCAACATGTATATGAATGTCAGCTTCACTAGAAAGCTTAGAATCTTCATTGCCAGTAATAGCTATAATTTTTATTCCCATATTCTTTATGACTGGAATTAAAGAAATAATTTCTTCTGTTTCTCCAGAATTTGATAGGACAAGAACAATATCTTCTTTATCTATCATTCCTAAATCACCGTGAATGGCCTCACTTGGATGAATAAAAAAAGCTGATGTCCCGGTACTGGCAAATGTCGCTGCTATTTTGTCTGCTATGTGCCCCGATTTACCTAAACCCATAACTATAATTTTACCCTTACAGTTAAAGCAGAGTTCACAGGCATCAGTAAAACTTTTCCCTAGATTTGATTTCAATTCTGAAATGGCAGATGATTCAATATCTAGAACCCGTTTTGCTATATTGATATAATCAAATTTATTTTCTTCAGTGCTCAAAGTATGTCTTCAGGTGAAATTTTTCATAGTCTTTATTAGATTAATATCAAGAGTATATTAAAATAAAGGAAAAAAAATGAATCCAGAAGAAATAAAATCATTAATTACAAGCTTTATTGATAACTCAACTGCTGAGGTCAATAGCAATGACAATGTCCATTTTGAGGCAACCATCGTTTCTGAATCATTTGAGAATAAATCTCATATTGAAAGACATAAGATGGTCTACGCATCGTTAGGCAATAAAATGAATCAAGAAATTCATGCTTTAACCATAACAGCTCTGACGCCTGACGAGAATAAAAAGTCAGAGTTCTGATTAACAGAGAGAATAATTGCAAAGACTAAGAATTACTGGAGGAAATCCTCTAAAGGGAGAATTAACTATTTCTGGCTCAAAGAATGCGGCTCTACCCATTATGGCCGCTTCTATTTTATGCCCAAGTGAAATCGAGATAGAAAATGTGCCAAATTTGAGGGATATCAAAACAATGAGCACACTTCTTATTCATATGGGTGCAACAATAGAAAAAATCTCAGAAAATATAATTAAGATTAATACTAAAAATATAGACAAAAAGTTTGCTCCATATGATTTGGTAAAAACTATGAGGGCCTCAATAGTTGTTTTGGGACCACTTTTGGCTAGATTCGGTGAAGCACTTGTTTCCTTGCCTGGAGGATGCTCTATAGGCGCAAGGCCTGTAAATCTTCATACAGAAGGATTATCTGCTATGGGGGCTAAAATTAAGATAAAAAACGGATATATTCACGCCAGTGCTTCAGAACTAAGGGGTTGTGAATTTGAATTTAATCCTGTTTCAGTTACTGGAACTGCGAACTTAATGATGGCTGCTTGCTTAGCTAAGGGTAAAACTGTCCTCAACAATTCTGCAAAAGAACCTGAAATAGTAAACTTAGGGGAATTTCTCATCTCTATTGGAGCTAAAATCACTGGCTTAGGTACAGATCAAATTATTATTAATGGGGTTAATAATCTAGAGTCAGAAAATTTTAAAGTTATACCAGATAGAATTGAAGCAGTAACTTTCCTAATAGCTGCTTTGGTGACTAAGAGTAATATAAAGCTAAATGGACTTATTCCTGATCACTTAAAAGAACCAATTAGTATTTTAGAAAAATCAGGCGCAATAATTAAGATTTCTGATCAATGTCTTAGTATTTCAGCACCAAAAAAGATTGAACCAATAAGCTTTAGCACAGAACCATATCCAGGGATTCCAACTGATATACAAGCGCAGTTGATGGTGTTAAATATTTTAGCAGATGGCGATTCAACAATTCATGAGACAATTTTTGAAAATAGGTTTATGCACGTTAATGAATTACAGCGTATGGGTGCAAATATAAAATTAAACAGAAATATTGCTTCAATTAGAGGCATTAAAGGATTGAGAAGCGCCCCAGTAATGGCAACGGACTTAAGAGCCTCAGCTGCTTTAGTTATAGCTGCTTTAGCAGCAGATGGCGAGACTATTGTTGATAGAATTTACCATATAGATAGAGGCTATGAGAATATTGACGTAAAGCTTTCCAGTTTGGGTGCAATGGTAGAAAGAATTGAGTCATGATTTATTAATTATTCGTGTATAATCGCACGAGAATTTTGAGGACTCTATAGTTTTACACTCTGCTAGATAGGAATGAGTAAATTAGACAGAAGAAAATTTTTATCAGTTGCCACGAGCGTGACAAGTGTCATTGGCGGTATTTTTGCAATCACACCATTTATATTATCTTTCCAGCCAAGTAAAAAAGCTAAAGCTTTAGGAGCTGCAATAAAAGTAGACCTATCAAATCTCGAAGTAGGATCAATTATTAAAGTTATATATAGGGGCACACCTTATTATGTAGTTCATAGATCTGAAGACATGATTGAAAGATTGAAATCTTCAGAGAATGATCTAAGAGATCCTGATTCAGATTTATCAGTACAGCCAAATTTTGCAAAGAATGAATTTAGATCTATGAAGCCGAAGTATTTGGTTGTCGAAGGAGTATGCACACATTTGGGTTGCGCGCCTATAGAAAAATTTTCTATAGCACCTGCAGATATGGGTCCAGACTGGAATGGTGGATTTTATTGTCCATGTCATGGCTCTAAGTTTGACCTGTCAGGCAGAGTTTATAGTGGTGTCCCAGCACCTTCTAATCTAAGAGTTCCGCCTCACAGATTTGAAAATGATTCAATACTGGTTGTGGGAGAGAACTCAGGTGAAGCCAATGTCTGAAAAAGAAGAAAGTATTTTTACCAATCCATTCCTAAGATGGATAGATGATAGGTTTCCTTTATCATCCTTGATTAAAGATCATGCAACTGAATATTACGCTTCAAAGAATTTTAATATTTGGTATATCTTCGGTGTGTTGTCCATGGTTGTTCTTGTAATTATGATATTGACAGGGTTTTTCCTAACAATGAATTACAAACCTTCTGCTAAAGATGCTTTTGATTCAGTTGAATATATAATGCGATCAGTTGAATGGGGATGGCTTATTCGCTACATGCATTCAACGGGAGCGTCATTCTTTTTTATAGTGGTTTATTTACATATGTTTAGAGCCATGCTTTATGGCTCATACAAAAAACCCAGAGAGTTAATTTGGATTCTAGGAATGCTACTTTACTTTTGCTTGATGGCGGAAGCTTTCTTTGGTTATTTATTACCTTGGGGAAATATGTCTTATTGGGCCGGACAAGTTATCGTAAATCTCTTTGGTTATATTCCATTTATAGGCGACACTCTTACTGAATGGATCCGAGGCGATTACTTTATTTCAGATATTACTCTAAATCGTTTTTTTGCCTTTCATGTGATTCTTCTTCCGCTTGCTATTATTGGCCTTGTGGCGGCACATATTCTTGCTTTGCATCATGTTGGTTCTAATAATCCAGATGGGATTGAGATCAAGGAATATAAAGATGATAGCGGTAAACCCATTGACGGCGTAGCCTTTCATCCTTTTCATACCAGCAAAGATCTTGTATGGATCACTGTGTTCCTAATTGTATACTTTGCCGCAGTATTTTATGCTCCAGAAATGGGCGGTCTTTTTTTGGAAGTAGACAACTTCGAGCCAGCGGATCCATTGAAAACACCTGAGCACATAGTGCCTTCATGGTATTTTACACCTTATTACGCGATTCTTAGAGCAGTGCCTAATGCAGCACTAGGTGCTGTTTTTCTCGTATTAGCTGTTCTTTTGTTTGTCTTTCTGCCTTGGTTGGATAGATGTCCTGTTAAGTCTATTCGCTATAGAGGATGGCAGTATAAGTTAGCCCTGTATGTTTTTGTTATTTCATTTTTGGCGCTTGGGTATTTGGGCATGCAGCCAGCAACAGGTGTTTATGTTCTCTTGGCGAGAATATTTACAGTTACTTACTTTGGATTTTTTCTATTGATGCCTTTTTATACAAGATATGAAAAAACAAAACCTGTTCCAGAGAGAGTAATTTATAAAAAATGATTTTAAACATAAAAAAATTATTACTACTTAGTACTCTGCTTTTTACAAGCGGATTGGCTATTTCTGCTAGTTCTTCATCAGATAATGAGATTAACATGGAACCTATATCTATAGATGTTTCTGATAAAAAATCTCTTCAAAGAGGAGCGAGAAATTTCTTTAACTACTGCGCAGGATGTCATTCATTGAAATATATGAGATATGGGGAAATAGCTGCAGATCTTAATATCTCAGAAGAGCAGTTATTAAATAATCTAATTTTTAGCAATCAAACGCCTCAAGATATTGTTACAACAAACATGAGCAAAGAAGATGGAGACAGGTGGTTTGGTAAAGCACCACCTGATTTAACTTTAGTAACCAGAAGAAAGAATCCTGACTATGTATACCAATTCTTAAAATCTTTCTACCAAGATAAAAAATCACCAACTGGCGTAAACAATAAAATAAAAGACGCAACAAGTATGCCTCATGTTCTATGGCTAGTTGAGGAAGAAATGACATCTGAAAATTACAACCAATTTCTCTTAGATATAGTTACCTTTTTGGAGTATGCTGGCGATCCTACTCAAGAAAAGAGAAAGTCTTTGGGATTATGGGTCTTGAGTTTTTTATTTTTATTTTTAGTTTTTAGTTACGCTCTCTACAAAGATATTTGGAGAGAAGTGAAATAAATATTAAAAGGAGATTATTAAATGACAAGCGTATCAAATAGAAGGTCTATGATGGGATTATATTCGGGGAATATATGTATCCGATCTCATCAAGTGCGCTTTGTTCTCTCTGAGAAAGGGATTGTTACTTCAATTGATAACTTTGATGGTAAGAAGATTCCCGAGGATTTAATCGCCCTTAATCCATTTGCAACTCTTCCAACATTAATTGATCGTGAATTAGTTCTTTATGACTCTAGAGTTATTATTGAATATATAGATGAACGATACCCATATCCTCCTTTAATGCCAGTTAGCCCAGTGGATAGAGCTAAAATACGATTGGCATTAACTTCACTCGAGTCAGATATTGTTCATCCAGCCGTTGAATTAGATCAGTCTATTGGTTCTAGAACAGAGAATAGCGCTAGAAAAAAACTAAGATCTGCATTGAATTCTAGTGCGGATTTATTTTCAGCAAATAAGCATTTTCTTAATGATGAATTCACAATAATTGATTGCGTTCTAGCTCCAATACTATGGAGATTAGATTATTTTGGAATCTCTTTGACCAATGATCATAAAGGCATGAAAGATTATATGGAAAGAGTATTTTCAAGAGAAGCATTTCAAGACAGCCTTACAGAAGATGAAGAAGAAATGCACCTATAGTTTTATCGAAAAAAAATCATATTGATCTAAAATTAATGCTCGGCCAGATAAATATTGTTTCCACACCAATTGGCAACTTAAAAGATATTACATTAAGAGCAATTGAAACATTAAAATCAGTAGATTTAATTCTTGCAGAAGATACTAGAGTAGCAAAGAAATTGCTTCACAGTTTTTCAATCAAAAATAACTTGGAGTCATTTAGCGAGATAAATGAAGATTCTAAGAATGAAAAACTGATAGAGAAACTAAAGCAAGGTAATTCCATTGCAATTATTTCTGATGCTGGAACACCGCTAATAAGTGACCCAGGATATAAGTTAATCAGATGCGCCAGACAAGAAAATATTAAGATTACTCCTGTTCCTGGCTGTTCAGCAGTAATTGCTAGTTTATCAGCATCAGGTATTAGCACTGACAAATTCACTTTCCTAGGGTTTCTGCCTAGGACAAAAATAAAAAAAAGAAAAGAGTTAAAAAAACTTCTAAACAGAGAAGAAACATTAATATTCTTTGAGTCTGTTCACAGAGTGGAGTCAACAATTAAAGAAATGAAGGAGATTTTTGGCGAAGACAGAAGAGCAGTTTTATGCAAAGAAGTTACTAAAATTTATGAATCTTTTATAGGTAACAATCTTTCAGAAATTTCTGGATTTCTTAATGATAATCAAGATAAATTAAAAGGTGAATTTACTATAATTCTTGACGGAAAAAGGCAGTCAGATATTGATTTTCATATGATTGACAAGATTTTGGATCTTTTAGAACCTGAGATGACATCCAAGAGTGCCATCAAAATTTGTGCAATTATTACAGGCTATAAAAAAAGTATTGTCTATAAACATTCTTTAGAAAGAAAAAGGTAATACTTGTTTTTTTTACTGCACTGATAAATAATTCAACTCGGAGTTGGTTAGACAATCGCTGAATTTAAAAATTTAGAGGAAAGTCCGGGCTCTAACGGGAACGATGCCAGGTAATGCCTGGAGGGTGTGAACCCATGGAAAGTGCATCAGAAAAGAAACCGCTTTTTAAAAAAGTAAGGGTGAAAAGGTGTGGTAAGAGCGCACCGCATAAATGGTAACATTTATGGCATTGCAAACCCCATCGAGAGCAAAACCAAATAGAAGAGCTATGATTACCCGTGATCGCTCTAGGGTAGGTTGCTAGAGATGTTTGGCGACAAATATCCAAGATGAATGATTGTCCATGACAGAACCCGGCTTATCGACCAACTCCATCTCAAATAATTCATATCATCTTTCAGTTGACATAATTTAACAATAAATTATAGTGTAATTAAGTGGAAAAATGTGGGATATATGCTTTGATCCTATTGTTAAATATAATGTTTAGAGGTTTAAATAAGATTAGTTTAGATACTAAGGGGAGGATTTCCATCCCTACTAAATATAGAGAGGAACTTTTAGAAATCTCTAACAAAAAACTAATTTGTACAATTGATTTGGATTACTGCCTTCTTTTATACCCTTTAGCAAGTTGGCTTAAGATTGAACAAAAAATAATGAAATTACCTAGCTTAGATAATACAAGCAGAAAGTTACAAAGATTGTTGGTTGGGCATGCAGCTGACATAGAAATGGACACATCTGGAAGGGTGTTAATTCCCAAAGAATTAAGAGAATACTCAATGATTAAGAAAGATGGAATGCTTATAGGTCAAGGCAATCGATTTGAAGTATGGGATTACACAACATGGACAAAAATAAGAGAGAGATGGCTCAAATCATCAAAATTTATTTTACCAAAGGAGTTTGAAAATTTTTCTCTATAGAATAAGGAAAACATAATGGGTGAATTTGCTTTTGAATTAGTAGATACAGCAGGTAAAAAAGCTAACATAAAAGTTATTGGAGTTGGAGGAAGTGGAGGTAATGCGATAGAGCATATGTTAGATAAGGGCATAGAAGGTGTTGATTTTCTATGCGCTAACACAGATGCACAGGATTTAGGACAATCTAATGTTGAAACAAAGATCCAACTTGGAATAAAGACAACTCGAGGTCTCGGGGCCGGCATGAATCCAGATATTGGAAAAGCATCTGCAGAAGAAAGCAGGGAATCAATTACTGATGCAATTAAAGACTCAGATATGTTATTTATTACTGCAGGATTTGGAGGTGGAACAGGGACTGGTGCAAGCCCTGTTATTGCTGAAATATCCAAAGAGCTTGGAATATTAACTGTTGGCGTTGTGACTAAACCATTTGACTATGAAGGGCCTTCAAGATCTGAACAAGCTGAGGTAGGAATTAGGAAGCTAGAACAGCATGTTGATTCACTTATAGTAATACCTAATGAAAAATTAAAGTCATTAGGTACAACAATAACAGTCATGGAGGGATTTGAAGCTGCTAATAATGTCTTGCTTAATTCAGTCCAAGGCATTGTAGAGCTCATTACTTACCCTGGTATGATCAATCTTGATTTTGCTGATGTGAAAGCTGTAATGAGTAACACAGGTAGAGGTATTATGGGTTCTGCGTTAGCTTCCGGTCCAGATAGAGGCAGAGAAGCAGTTAATGAGGCTGTTAATTCCCCATTACTTGAAGATATTAATTTAGAGGGAGCCAAGGGAATTTTATTAAATGTTACTTCAGGTAATGATTTAGGAATTTCAGAGTTGGAAGAAATTGGATCAATAGTTAAAGGTTATGCTTCAAAAGAAGCCAAAATAATAGTAGGGACCTCATTATCAGGGGAGATGGATGATTCTATAAGAGTAACAGTAGTTGCGACTGGTTTAGATGAGAATAATGAAGATAATCAAGAAGCAGTCGAAACTAATTTCAGCAATCTTGATAGACCTATTACTGAACGAAATCCATTAAATCAAACAGAAGATTTATTTGACAATAAGGAAGAAGACATTGCTGAGAGCAATGAAGAATTAGAGATATTAAATGTTCCAAAGTTCTTGAAAAGACAGGATGCCTAAACTCCAATATTTCTTATTTCATAATTTTTAATATTTTCAATGAATAATGCTGTGCATATCCCAGTCCTTTCTAAAGAGGCAATAAATTCAGTGGTTACCAACTCAGAAGGTGCTTACTTAGATGTGACCGCAGGATTTGGTGGGCATGCTAAATTAATCTTAGAAAGGCTAACCAAGAAAGGAAGATTAATAGCTTCTGATATAGACCAAGATTCTGTGAGTTATATGAAATCTAAATTTTCAGATCCTAAATTAACTATTCTCAAATCTAGCTTTAAGCAATTAAATGAAAGCATAGATGATTTAGGCGCGCCTAGACTTTTTGATGGAATAATTGCAGATTTAGGCGTTTCTTCTTATCAATTAGACACAAGCAATAGAGGATTTAGCTTTATGAATGATGGTGAGCTAGATATGAGAATGGATCAGCAGAACGGTATTTCGGCTAAGGAATGGATCAATAAAGCTAGCGAAAAGGAAATCTCCAAAATTATTTGGGAACTAGGAGAGGAAACATACGCAAGAAAAATAGCTGAGAGAATTATTGAAGAAAGAAATAGCAAAGCAATTAACAGAACAAGCGAGCTCTCAGAGCTTATAAAAAATATAAAAAAACATAATAAAAAAGAAAAAAGACATCCCGCAACAAAAACATTCCAAGCAATTAGAATGCATATTAACCAAGAGCTTGATCAACTTAGATGCCTATTAGATTTTTGTCTAGAAAGGACCAGGAAGGGTGGGAGGATTTCAATTATAAGCTTTCATTCTCTAGAGGATAGGATCGTGAAAAGATTTTTTAGAGACAATTCAAGAGTAGATCCAAGATTCGCAAAGTTACCAAACATTGATGACAGCTATAAATTAAAAATTATCTTTAAAAAGATAAGAGCTTCAGATGAAGAAATTAGGAATAACCCAAGATCTAGAAGCGCTATATTGAGAACTGCTGAGAAATTAATATGAGCGATAATTATGACTCTTATTTTTGGCTAACATTTTGGTTTATTTTGGTGTCAATTTCTGCACTATACGAAATTGATCTCCATTATAAAAATAGAGAGTTATTCAAAGAATACCAGATGCTAATCAAAGAGAATGATCAACAAGAAGTAAGATGGAAGGAGCTTAGGTTGGGGCTGTCAGAGATTTCCTCAGGTATTAGCCTTGAAAAAGATGCTGAAGAAAAGGCATTAATGAAATTACCAGATTCATCCAGAATAAAAATTGTAGTAACTGATGAAAAAAACTAAGAATAACTTAAGCATTATAAGGAATCGTTTTATTTTTCTTTGCTTTATTCTTTCTTCATTGATTATCGTTCTTTTAGCTAGATCTTTTTATCTCCAGTATATTGAGGCAGATTTTTTAAGTACCCAAGGCGATAAGAAGCACATTAAAACCTTCACTATCCCTTCCAATAGGGGAACTATATATGACCGAAATCAGAACCCTCTAGCTGTCAGTATTCCTGTCAATAATTTAGTCATTGATCCAAAAGTATTTCTAGCTAGTGATCGATATATGGATCTAACTGGGTCTCTAGGCCGTATCTTAAAGATGGATTATAAATCCATAGATAAAGAAATAAAAAAGAGGTCATCTAGAAGGTACTTTGTTCTATCAAGAGAGTTAAAAAAGGAGCAAATTAATGCAATTAAAAAACTATATAAAAGGAATTATTTTTGGCTAGAAAAGGATTACAAGAGGTTTAACCCTAATGGTGAAGTAACTGCACAATTTATTGGATTTAATAATAATGAAGATCATGGTCAAGAAGGTCTTGAATATGCTCTCAATGAATATTTATCAGGGCAGGAGGGAAGAAAAAAAACACTTACTGACACAGCTTTAAACACAATTCGTGACATAGAAGTTATCCAGCCCGCTAAACAGGGACGTGATTTTATTTCAAGCATCGATATTAGGATTCAATATATAGCTCACAGTGCTTTAAATGATGGAGTAAAAAAATATAAAGGCAAAAGAGCATCAGCTGTGGTTTTAGACGTTGAAACTGGTGAAGTCCTTGCTATGGTTAATCAACCTTCGGCAGACATGTCTGATCTTAAATTAAGATTGCCTCAGTTTTATAAAAATAGAGTTGCAACTGATAAGTTTGAGCCAGGCTCAACATTTAAGACATTAATAGTAGCCACAGCAATTGAACACGGGATCTTTATGGCATCGGACACAATAGATACTATTCCATATTCTATCGGCTCAAGAGAAATTAAAGACCCAAGATATTATGGAGTTTTAAACCTGGGAGAGATACTATCCAAATCAAGCAATGTGGGTGCTTCTAAAATCTCACTATCAACCGACCCAAAATTATTCTTTGAGACACTCTCAAAACTAGGAATAGGTCAGGCCACAACCTCAGGATTCCCTGGCGAGACGTCTGGCACCCTTGATAGTTCTTATGAACGCTGGCGAGACGGTATGAGAGCCTCTTTAGCTTACGGCTATAATGTCGATGTTAATCTGATTCAATTAGCCAGTGCCTATGCCACCATAGCTAATAATGGAATCAAGAATGATATTTCTTTGGAGCGCATTGATCAACAGCCAAGAGGCGATAGGGTTTTTTCTCAAGAAACATCGACAACACTCCTGCAGATGCTTGAGAAGGTTGTTGAGAACTCAGTAGTTAGAGCAAAAGTTAAAGGTTATAGGGTAGGAGGCAAAACAGGTACAGCTCAAATTGCAGCCGCTAACTACTCTCAAAATGCTCACAATGCAATTTTTGTAGGAGTGGCACCCATTAGCAATCCTAAAATAGCAGTTGCAGTAATCGTCAATGAACCGCAAGGAAATGAATATTATGGAGGCCAAGTTGCTGCTCCAATATTTTCAACAATTGTTTCCAGAACATTAAGGTTAATCGGAGCAACTCCAGATAAAATATAATATTTATCTCTGGTAGAATTTAATGTTGTCAGCATAGACCATTAGAAAATTTATTAAGGAAAAAATTTGTTTTTATATTTCTCAGATCAATTAATTGAATTTTATTCAGCATTTAATGCGTTTACCTATATCACAACTAGAGGAATACTGAGCGCGCTGACCGCTCTAGTAGTTTCTTTTGTTTTTGGCCCTAAATTAATTAGTCTTCTTGAGGGTGGAAAAGTAGGTGAAGTGATTAGGGAAGATGGACCAGAGTCGCATGCATCAAAAAAAGGTACGCCAACAATGGGAGGCCTACTGATATTATTTTGTGTGACAATCAGCACCCTAATTTGGGCTGATCTTTCAAATACATTCATCCTTACGATTCTTATCAGTATGCTCTTTTTCGGGCTTATAGGATTTATTGATGATTTCTTGAAGCTAAAAGGCAATAAAAATGGCATGAAAGCTTTTGTCAAATTGATTTTTCAATTAGGTATAGCATTTGGAGCTATGAACTATTTATTCTATGCTTCAGGTCAACCTATATCCACAGAGGTATTAATACCCTTTACCAATAATATTATGTGGGATATTGGTTGGTTATTCTTGCCCTTTGCTATGTTGGTGATTGTTGGTTCAAGTAATGCAGTTAATCTAACCGATGGTCTTGATGGTTTAGCAATAATGCCCGTGATTATGATTTCAATAGCTTTGGGAATTTTTGCATACGTTAGCGGTAACTTTAATTTTTCTTCGTATCTAGACTTACCATTTTTAATAGAAGCAGGAGAAGTTTTTGTTATTTGTTGTGCAATCTCTGGTGCTGGTCTTGGATTTTTATGGTTTAACACTTACCCAGCGCAAATTTTTATGGGTGATGTCGGTGCTATTTCACTCGGAGGTGCTATGGGTTTGATTGCAGTTATTGTTAAACAAGAATTGATACTAGCAATAATGGGTGGGGTCTTTATTATAGAAACGCTATCCGTTGTCCTTCAGGTTGGCTCTTATAAGATGCGCGGTAAAAGATTATTTAATATGGCACCTATCCACCATCATTTTGAATTAAAAGGATGGGCTGAGCCTAAAGTTATTGTGCGTTTTTGGATCATCACTGTGTTTTTAGTCTTGATTGGTTTATCTAGTCTTAAAATCAGATAAGATCTTAGGTTATAGGAAAGGTTTTGGCTTCAAGTAAACGACAAAACTCACTTCTTAATGGCATTGATAACCTATTTGTAATATCAACTATTTTTTTATTAGTTGGTGGATTAGTAATGTTGGCTTCTGCCTCAATGCCGATAGCAGTTAAGAATCTAGGAGACCCATACGGTTATATATACAAACAGCTTACCTCCATTGCTTTAGGACTTTCAGCAGGTTTAGTCGCGTTTCTTATTCCAAGCCGAATTTGGGAAAAGTTTGGAATACTATTACCCATATTAGCAATTGCACTGCTAACATTAGTCTTCATTCCTGATATTGGTGTAACAGCAAATGGGGCAACACGTTGGATTAAGATCGGACCTTTGCCCAATATACAAGTTGTGGATCCAGCAAGGCTGTTGTTGTTAATTTATATTTCTGGTTATTGTTATCGACAGCAAGAAGCTTTGAGTAGTGACTTTATGAGTTTCGTAAAACCAATGATCTTTATTCTCCCAGCTTGTGCTCTTCTCCTAGGGCAACCTGATTTTGGTTCAACAGTGATTATTCTTTCAGTCGCAGCAGGATTATTTTTTATTGCCGGGTTTAAAATTAGATACTTTTTAGCACTCATTATTATCCTATCTCTTGCCTTTGCTTTTCTTATATATATTGAGCCATATAGAATGAGCCGACTCGCAGGTTTTCTTGAGCCTTGGAAAGACGCACTTGGTGCTGGCTACCAGTTAACCAATTCATTAATAGCTATAGGTAGCGGCGGAATATTTGGTGTCGGATTAGGTGAGAGTGTTCAAAAATTATTCTATTTACCAGAAGCTCACACAGATTTTATTTTTGCAATCATTGCTGAAGAATTAGGGTTAATTGGAACGATATTGATATTATCTTTATACGGTCTCCTAATTTCTCGAATCTTTGTCATTGGCTTCAAGGCCATTGGGTCTGCATTGATATTTCAAGGTTATTTATGTATTTCAATAGGAATATGGCTGTCACTTCAAGTGATCATAAATCTTGGAGTTAATATGGGACTTCTCCCAACCAAAGGACTAACATTACCTCTGATTAGCTATGGAAGTAGCAGTATAGCAATTACACTCATTACTTTAGCTATAGTTTTGAGGATAGGGTGCGAGAACCCTCAACCCAAGAAGAATTTAAGGACAAGTGGCTAAAGAAAGAAAATATAAAATTATTATTGCTGCTGGCGGCACAGGAGGCCATATTTTCCCAGCTATAGCGCTAGCAAAAAAGTTTACATCGCATGGTCATAAGGTTTTTATTGCTGGAACTGGCAATGAGTTAGAAAAGAAAATATTTTCAGATCATGACATTGAAATAAAATATTTTAAATCAACAATTAAAGACTTCTCTTCTATAAAGAAATTCTTTCTTAGTTTTAGAAAAAATAAGGAAATTAGATCCTATATAGAAAAAAATGATCCTGATTTGATTTTAGGAATGGGGGGCTATGCTTCCTCTGAATTTTGCTTATCTGCAGAAAGGAAAGCTTGCATCATAATCCATGAACAAAACTCTATTGCTGGTCGAGCCAATAGGTTTCTTGTCATCAATAGGAGGGCCAAGGCTGCTATTGAAGGATTGCCAGGATCCTTCACATGGTTTAACAAATTTATGATGAAATCTCCCGATGATATAGTCTATCTTGGCAATCCGGTAAGGGATGACATTCTGAATATTGAAAAAAAAGTGAGGTCATTTCCAGATAAATTAAAAAAACCTAGAATTTTTATAATGGGCGGAAGTCAAGGCGCTAGATCAATTAACATGAATACTCCTAAAGCTATCAGTTTACTGATGAAAAGTCTTCCAATAGAAGTAATCCATGACTCTGGAGACAATGATTTTGAGGCTGTAAAGAAACAATACTTAGAGTTGGGTATAGACGCCAAGGTTACAAGCTTTAATAGTAATATAGAAAATGCTTATGAGTGGGCAGACTTATTAATTGGTAGAGCAGGAGCAATGACAGTTTCCGAGGCAAGTGCTATAGGTCTACCCTCTATTCTTATACCATTTCCGTATGCCATAGACAATCATCAATGGTTTAATGCAAAATTTTTAGAAAATAAAGGAGGGGCCCTAATAATCAAAGATAAAGATCTTAAGCCAGAGGTTCTTGCAAATAAGATTCACAGTGTGTTCAATATGGAAGGAAAGTTAGAGAGTATGTCTGAGGCTGCTTTTGATATGAGTTTTATTGCCGCAACTGAGAACATTGTTAATTTCTGTTACAAAATTATTGAAAAGCATCACATATTTCATCTTAATGGCGATTATCCAAATTAGACGTCATGGGATTAGTTAATTGCATTCGAAATGAGTCTTTATCTAAACACACTTCTTGGAAAGTAGGTGGGCCGGCAGATATTTTTTTTATCCCCCAAAATCGTGATGAATTGTCTAAATTTCTGGAATCAAACCACGGTAAGCGAATCACATGGTTGGGTAACGGGACCAATGTTCTAGTTAGAGACGCTGGTATTAGAGGAGTTGTGATATCAACAAAGAAGTCTATTGATAAGATAAACATAGAGACTGAGAATTCTTGCCGAGTAGAAACGGGTGCTTCATGTATGGATTTGGCATTATTTGCTGAAAAGAATCAATTAGGACCCGCAGCATTCTTTTCTGGGATCCCTGGTTCAGTTGGTGGGGCTCTTACAATGAATGCAGGGTCATTTGGCCATGAAACTTGGGACTTCGTAGAATCTGTAGAAGTCATTGATGAAAGCGGAGTTATACATCACTTAAACTCCAAAGATTTCAAATTTTCCTACAGAACAGTCGTATTTCCCTTTCCCTTATGGTTTCTCTCCTGTCTAATGCAATTTCCTGCATATGAAACAACCACTATATCTGAATTGAAAGCAATGAGAGACCAGAGACTTAAAACACAACCCCTGAGTGAGGATACTTGCGGCTCAGTTTTTAAGAATACCAAAGATGAGCATGCAGGAGATCTAATTGAGAGAGCTGGACTCAAGGGTTATAAAATTGGTGGTTGCTCCATATCTAAAAAACATGCAAATTTTATTGTTAATGAAGGAGGCGCAACATCAGCAGAAATAGAGGAGCTTATTAAACATGTTCAAAACGTCGTCAAAACTAAGTTTGATGTAGACTTAGAGACTGAAGTCAGAATCATAGGCGAAAAAAATCGTGCCAATGGCGGAGAATGAATTCGGTAAAGTTGCAGTTTTATATGGTGGCAATTCATCAGAGCGAGATATTTCTCTAATTTCTGGCGAGGCAGTCTGCAAAGCATTAAAGGAAAAAGGGGTTGAAGCTTACCTGATTGATACTAAGCAGCCTTTTCTTAAGCGTTTATTAGAAGAGCAATTCAATAAGGTATGGGTAGCTCTTCATGGAGCAGATGGAGAAGACGGCAAGATTCAAAGTTTGTTGGAGCTATCAGGGATTACTTATACAGGTAGCCGGACATTGTCTTGTTCGTTGACCATGAATAAGCTCTTTACCAAAAGAATCCTGATTTCTAACAATCACCTGACACCAGATTATTTATTATTAGATAAAGCCAAAACATACACGGAGATCTCAGATTATTTAGGTTGTCCTTTTATTATTAAACCATGCTCTCAGGGATCCAGTTTGGGGGTGTATATTATTAATCAAGAAGATGATTACAAGCAGAAATACAGAGAACTTGAGCAATTAAATGATTGGATTATTGCTGAGGAGTATTTTGACGGCGCAGAGTACACTGCTGCTTACTTAAACAGTCGGGTAATGCCTTTAGTAAAAATTGATGCAAGTAATGAAGAATTTTATAACTATGATGCTAAGTATTTTAGTGACGAGACTCAATATATTTGTCCAAGTAATTTAGATGTAGATATTGAGGAAAGCATCAAGAAGGAGTGCTTATCTATTTTTAAACTTTTTGATGTAAGGGGATGGGGCAGATTGGATTTTTTTATTAACGATGAGAATAGGCCGGTAATTCTTGAAATCAATACAGTTCCAGGAATGACAAGTCACAGCTTGGTACCTATGGCTGCAAAAGAGGAAGGAATAGATTTTAATTCTCTTTGTTTAGAGATTTTAAAGAATACTGAAGGATAAATTGAGTTTGTTTAAGAAACATAAGAAAAATAAGAAAAAGAACTCAAGGTTTTTTAAAAAAAGCGATAAAACAATAAAAAAGAGCCTTTTAAAACCCTTTCTTCTTATTCTATTGGCTTCACTAATTTTTGGATTCATTTATATCTCTATTAATCAGCCCGTAACATCAATAAAGATTGAGGGTGATTTTAAAAGGGTCCCTACTAAAAAAGTTGACTCTATTCTTTCAGAACTTATGAATCAGGGATTCTTAACCATTAATCAATCTAAATATAAGGACAGGTTGGAGAGCATAGATTGGGTTAAATCAGTAAGAATTAATAAAGAATGGCCTAATAAAATTAATGTTCTTGTCATTGAAGATGATGTGGTTGGATTGTGGAATAAAAAGCTTTTATTAAATTCATCTGGCGAGTTATACAATTTAGATCAACGAGTAGTTCCTAAAGAGTTAATCCAATTTTTTGGGCCAGATGATCGGGTGAATGATGTCTATGAAAGATTCAATTTATATAATGATGAATTAGTTACAAGAGGTATATTAATTGAAAAAATAGAACTTAATCTGAGAGGCTCATGGGAGATAACTATAAGACCATCAATCAAAATTAAACTTGGCGAGAAAGATACGAAAGAGCGTTTTGAGAGATTTTTAATCATTTGGGACCAATCTCTATTAGAAAATTTCGAATTAATTTCTTATATTGATCTTAGATATACAGAAGGATTTGTAATTAAAAGGAAGAATTAGTAGAAATAACAATGCCTAGAACTAACTACAATGAAATTATTGCTGCTGTTGATATAGGAACTTCAAAAATCATAGTCTTAATAGCAGAGATTAATAATGACTCAGATCTGAAGATAATTGGAGCAGGGACATATCAATCCAGCGGTCTAAAAAAAGGCGTGGTTGTGAATATTGAGTCTACTGTGGAGTGCATTGGCAAAGCTATTGAGCAGGCTGAAAAGTTTGCTGATTGTGAAATTAATACAGTCTTTGCTGGGATAGCTGGTAGTCATGTAAGGAGCTATGATGGTCATGGTTTCGTAAGGATTAACAGTGGTGAAGTTGATTATAATGACGTTGCTGGAGCAATAGATGCTTCAAAGGCAATGAAAATCCCATCTGAAGAAAAAATTCTTCATGTTTTACCCAAAGACTACATTATCGATGGACAAGATGGTATCAGAGACCCAATTGGTATGTCAGGGATAAGACTAGAGGCGGATGTTCATATTGTTACTATTTCTAGAAGCGCTGAAGAAAATATTATTAAATCTCTAGAACGATGCAATCTAGAGGTTCAGGAGATTGTTTTAGAGCCATTAGCTTCAAGCATGTCTGTCCTATCAAAAGATGAAAAGGATCTTGGAGTCTGCTTAATTGATATTGGCGGCGGGACAACAGATATTGCTATATTCAAGGATGGTCAAATTTCAACTACAAAAGTCATACCTATTGGAGGAGACCATGTTACTAAGGATATTGCTCATGAATTAAAAACTCCGATTGAAAGTGCTGAAGCATTAAAAATAGAGCATGCATGCACTTTATCTCACCTTAATGGAGCTTCTGAATCTATAGAAGTCCCCAGTGTTGGAGATAGGGCTCCCAGAGATACTGATATAAAAATTCTTTCTTCAGTTGTTGAGCAGAGGTATCGAGAATTATTTGAGGTTGTGCTAGAGGAGATAGGAAAAATGAATACCGATAGTCTTAGAGCTGGGATTGTTCTAACAGGTGGAACTTCAAAGCTTCAAGGGGCAATCCAGCTGGCCGAAGATGTTTTTTCTTCTGACGTTAGACTCGGTTACCCAAAACCAATGAGTGGTGCTTTTGAAACAATCAATAGTCCAGAGAATGCAACTGGGGCAGGCTTATTGTTATACGCACTTAAGAAGTTCGTATCTAGCCCAGAGCAATTAGTAAAACAGAAGTCTTCCGCATCGTTTATTGAGAAAATCAAAGATTGGTTTAAATCAAATCTATAAATCGATATAAAACAAAGAGTTGAGTAATATTCTCTATCTATGATAGTCTTTACGTGATTTATCAGCATGGTAATCAAGGAGTGTTAAATTAATGCTACATCAAAGGACATTGGCTAAGCCTATATCTGCTGCAGGTGTCGGATTACATTCAGGTCAGAGGGTCGAAATGACAATAAGGCCAGCCTCTGAGGATAAGGGAATATGTTTTAGGAGGTTGGATATAAACCCAATTCAAGAGATTCAAGCTAGCGCTCATAATGTTTCTGAAACAACTATGGGGACTACAATAACTCAGAATAATGCCTCAATAATGACTGTCGAACATCTGTTAGCTGCTTTTTCAGGCTTGGGAATCGATAATGCATATGTAGATATTCATGGTCCTGAGGTACCTATAATGGATGGGAGTTCAGCATCTTTTATTCTGCTAGTTGAATTAGCGGGCATTAAGGAACAGCAAGCACCAAAAAAGTTTCTTAGAATTAAAAAAAATATCAGGGTTGAGCAAGATGGAAAGTTTGCTGAATTCAAGCCTTACAATGGTTATCGTTTGAGTTTTCAAATAGAGTTTGAGCATCCTATGATCCAGAATAAGCTTACAGAATTTACTTTTGACTTCTCAACAATGAATTTTTTAAACCAAATATCAAGAGCAAGAACCTTTGGTTTTTTAAAAGAGATAGAGACCTTGAGAGCAAATAACTTAGCACTTGGTGGCAGCTTAGATAATGCAATTGTTCTAGATGATTACAGGATATTAAATCAGGATGGGCTAAGGTTTGATGATGAATTAGTTAGGCATAAGATCTTAGATGCAATCGGTGATTTATATTTAATGGGCCATATTTTAGTTGGTGAGTTTAACGGCTTTAAATCTGGCCATGAGTTAAACAATAAACTTATCAGAAAACTTTATGCTGATGAAACTGCCTGGGAAGAAGTAGAAGAATCAGAAATTACAGACATTCCCATCTCATATTGGACTGCTGCTCTTGGCAAGGCATAGTTCTAAGGCTCTACAACAAATTTTATCTTTTTTGGCCTAATTTCAAGATTCTTGCATAGTTTTCTTATTTGAATTTCTTCAAATCTTATTCTCGATAAAGTTTCTGCATTAATAGTTCCTATAAATAAGACATTATTTTTATCGATATAGGCAGTTTTGATAGAAGAACCAAAGGGCTCAACATTTTTTTGCAAATGCTTTAAAAGAGTAGTTTTTGAGTCTGCTGATTTAGCGATCTTTCCTAGATTATTTAACCCATTTTTTATTATGTCTGAAATGTGTTTCATAGTTATCTCATTTGATGCTTGATGAATGATATTATTTTTTTCTTATGGTTATAATATCAATTCATTTAGGCTAGAAAATACTTACTTTGAAATGCAATTATAAATAGAGGAAGTTTTGAAAGGTTTGTTTACAAAGATTTTTGGTAGCAGCAATCAGAGACTATTGAATCAATATTCGAAGTTTGTTGTAGATATTAATTCATTGGAAGATGAGTTATCTAAGCTTAGTGATCAAGATTTAAGATTAAAAACAGATGAGCTTATATCTTTATATAAGAAGAATGAAAGCATCGATGATCTTCTACCAATGGCTTTTGCAGTTGTTAGAGAAGCTTCAAAAAGAACATTGGGTCTTAGACATTACGATGTTCAACTTATAGGCGGTATCGCTCTTCATGAAGGGAAAATATCAGAAATGAAAACAGGTGAAGGAAAGACCTTGGTTTCTACACTTCCTGCCTATCTAAATGCATTATCAGGTAACAGTGTTCATATTATAACCGTCAATGAGTATTTAGCTGAGAGAGATGCAGAGTGGATGAGACCAATTTATGAGTTTCTTGGTTTAACGGTGGGTTGCATAAAATCAAACCAGAGTCCTCCTGAGAAAAAGGCCGCATATGAATCTGATATAACCTATGGAACAAATAATGAATTTGGTTTTGATTATTTAAGAGATAATTTATCTTATGAGGAAGAAATCCAATCTCAGGGAGATCTTTCATTTGCTATTGTCGACGAGGTTGATTCTATTCTCATTGATGAAGCTAGAACTCCTTTGATTATTTCAGGACAAGCAGATCAGAGTACTGAGTTATACCAGAAGATGAATTCCATTGTTGACAAGCTTAAGGTTGCTTTAAACGAATCAGAAACCGGTGATTATACGATTGATGAAAAAGTTAAACAGATATATCTAACTGAGGAAGGTCATTCTAAGGTAGAAGATATCTTATCAGGCATGAATATGCTTCAAGAAGGGGATAGTTTATACGACACTAAGAACATTAAGTTCATGCACCATATTAATGCTGCTATCAGAGCTCATAAATTATTCAATAAAGATGTTGATTATATAGTCAAGGATGGAGAGGTAATTATTGTTGATGAGTTTACAGGTAGAACAATGGCAGGAAGAAGATGGTCTGACGGTTTGCACCAAGCAGTAGAGGCTAAAGAGAATCTTAGCATAAAGGAAGAAAATCAAACCATAGCTTCAATCACATTCCAGAATTACTTTAGGCTTTATAGCAAGCTTTCGGGCATGACCGGGACAGCAGATACAGAGGCTTTTGAATTTCAGCAAATTTATGGTCTTGAGGTTGTTGTGATACCTACTCATGAACAAATGATTCGGGAAGATCATGCTGATTTAGTTTACTTAAATCGAGAAGGTAAGTTTACAAACATTATTGAAGACGTAAAAGAGAGGCAGCTTAATAATCAACCTATATTAGTTGGTACTGCTTCAATTGAAAATTCTGAATATATATCTCAATTACTGACTAAGGAAGGTATAAAGCATCAAGTTTTGAACGCTAAACAACATAAAAAAGAATCAATGATTATCGCGCAAGCTGGCAAACCAGGCTCAGTAACGATAGCTACCAATATGGCTGGGAGAGGCACTGACATTGTTCTAGGAGGTAATATTGAGGCTGAGATAAAACTTTCGGAGAATAATTTAGATGAACAAAAGATTTCTGAAATGAGAAAAGATTGGCAAAAAAAGAATGATGTTGTTATTGCAGCAGGAGGACTTCATATCATTGGGACAGAAAGACATGAGTCTAGACGAATTGACAATCAACTAAGAGGAAGATCAGGAAGACAAGGAGACCCAGGCTCAAGTCGATTCTATTTATCTTTAGATGATGATCTATTGAGAATATTTGGTGATCCTGAAAAAACACAAAGTATGTTATCTAGAGTTGGAATGGAGGAAGGAGAGGCTATTGAAAGTAATCTATTAACTCGTCAAATCGAAAGAGCTCAGAGAAAGGTTGAGTCACATAACTTTGATATCAGAAAGAATCTTCTCGAGTATGACGATGTTGCCAATGATCAAAGGTCAGTTATTTATCAATTGAGGAACGATATTTTATCTGAGGATAGTATTAACGATATGATTGTTGGCATTAGTGAAGAATCTATTCGTGATTTGACTTCTCAATATATTGATCCTGATTCTATGGAAGAAACTTGGGACTTAGATGGATTGCAACAATCTATTTATAATGACTTTCTGCTCTCCCTAGATCTAGAGTCACTAATTAATCAGGATGATTCAATTAACTCTGAAAATATATGGAAGATTATTTTCGAAGAATTCTCCAAGAATTACAGTACAAAAGAGAACTCAATTGGCGAGAGACCAATGAGAGAGATAGAAAAAGCAGTAATGTTGCAGCAGCTTGACATGCAGTGGAGAGAGCATCTTGCTGCTATGGATCATCTAAGGCAGGGAATACATTTAAGAGGTTACGCACAGAAGAACCCTAAACAAGAATACAAAAGAGAATCTTTTGAAATGTTTTCCTTTATGATGGAGCAGCTTAAATACAATGTTATCAGCATTCTTTCTAGAGCTAGGTTTAAAGGAGAAGAGGATGCCGAGATATTAAGTGATCAGGTACCTGAGATAGAGAATATTGAACTTCAGCATAAAAATTTATCTACATTTGGATCAAACCAGTCTCAGCCTAAAAAAGCTAATGAAACAGCAAAGCCTTTTGTAAGAGATCAGAAAAAAATAGGTAGAAATGAACCTTGTCCTTGCGGTTCTGGGAAGAAATATAAAAGATGTCATGGTGCTATTGAGCAATAGTTTTGATCAAGCTAGCAAAACTTACTCGAGTTGTTATAGGTATTATAAAGAATTCAAGTAATGAAGTTCTTTTAAGTACCAGAACAAAAAAAACTGATTTTCCTGAGTTTCTAGAATTTCCTGGAGGTAAAAAAGAACCTCATGAGACGCCTAGGATGGCTCTAAAAAGAGAGCTTAAAGAAGAGTTAGGCATTTATATCGAAGACATTCTCGCCATGGAAAGCTATATATATCAGTATGATAGTTTTGGCGTTGAGCTATATCCATTTTTAATCAAAAGTTTTAAGGGGGATCCTATTGCCAATGAAAAAGAGCAAATTGTATGGGTTGACATTCAAGATCTAGACGAAGTAAAGATTATCCCCGGAAGCAAATCAATTGTCGAAACATTAACTAGTATTTTTAGCAAAGAGAGATCTTGAATTCAACGTTATCTTCAAATTGTAGGTATTTACCCTCTTTATTTTGGTTATAAAATCTGACCGCAATCAAATGTCTCCCACCACTGATCTCAGGATAAATATTAATACCATCAGTTATTATTCTAACTAGGGAGATTTGAGT
>Ga0208764_10000390_pt1 | contig 27936 bp, 35 predicted proteins | sample ETNtaG_18_FD_185762 | JGI IMG/M metagenome (GOLD analysis project Ga0208764, IMG submission 185762) | Marine microbial and viral communities from oxygen minimum zone, Eastern Pacific Ocean - ETNP201302SV91 (SPAdes) (version 2) | ecosystem: Environmental > Aquatic > Marine > Oceanic ... | reverse complement strand
AATCACCATTAAACAAAAAGAAGAGGTAATTAAGCAACAAGAGGATATTCTTCTAAAATTTTCTCAACATACACAAAATGATTGTGTTGGTGTGATTGATATGAAAGATTCTACAAAAATTTCTTCTAAACTATCTGATGGGGACGTTACTAAATTATATGAAATTTTTCTAAATTTTATGGCTAAAATTGTTCAAAAATATGATGGGGAAGTAGTAAAAAATATTGGAGATGCATTAATGTTTAGATTCCCAAATACAGATCTTAATGATAGTAAAGTAACGAAAAATATTCTAGAGTGTTGTTTAAACATGATTGAGTCCCATAATGATCTAAAAAAACAACTTGAAAAGGAAAAAATGCCTGAATTAAATTATAAAATTAGTATTAGTTATGGTTCAGTAAAAGTAGCTCAAAGTACTACATCTACAATTAGTGATATTTTTGGTCCAACAGTTAATCGATGTTTTAAAATAAATTCACTATGTCCAGAAAATAGTCTTATTATTGATAATAATTTGTATAATGCTTTAAAAGATTTTGTAGAGTATGATATTTCACAATTATCTGAAACTGAAATAAATAAAAAATATGGATATACAATTTTTCAAGTTAAAAGAAAAAAGTAATGTGTATCTAAAGGTGTCTTATAGGTATAGCAATCATGAGGTTTAATGTTAATTCAATTCTATTTTATTTTGTTGAATTTTATAAATTTCAATAAGATCTTTCCATGCTTTTTCAAGATTTTTACTAAATTGCTTAAATCCTGAATTTGTGGATAATAAAATATCTCTATCTGGAACATATCTGACATCATCTAAAGATATGCAATGCACAATAGAATTTCGTGCATCAAATAACCTGGATAAAATCTGTGTAAATTTTGGATCAAATACTTTCCAATCATATAATGTTCTAATTTTTCGATTCATAGGTACTAGATTCAATAAATAAAGTAATTCAGGACCTGATTCATCATTTTGAAATCCCACAATTCTCAATCGGATAATCTCATCAAATAGAAATGACATTTTAGAAAATATGGATAAAACACTATCTCTGTTTTTTTCAATTTTTTGTCTTGATTCAAATCCATCTTCAAGTTTACCATTATAAATAAAATAGTGTTTATTTTTGTAAATTATGTATGCTCTAATTGATGAGGGTATTTTTTCATTATTTAATAAATCTAAAATTTTCATGAATAATTTTATTCTAAAATGATTATAATTCATCTCGTTAGTTCTCATCTTTGAAAATCAAGAATAGGACTTATTATTTCTCAAAATTGTTCCTGAGAATGAATGAAATTGGTTGTATGTGTACCAAATGTAATTGTAATAAAACAGCTTTGTTAGTTACTTCAATTTGTGATTCTTGTTTGAAAGAAAATCATACAAATCAATTAAAATATAATTTGAGATAATTAGATACAGTTAAGATTTAGAAAATTGAAACTTTAGAATCTACAATGGTTGAATTTGAAAAATGATAATTTTCACATTAAATAGAAAATAGAGATTTTTAGTCCCTATTTTCATGGGAAAACAACCTTTTTTGCATGTGGATGCTAAAATTAGGTTGTCACCTATTTTGTTGAATTAAACATTAAAAATTACAATATGATTATCAGTTTTGATAATTACTAAAATTAAACAATAATATCACTCATATCAACCATTCCCAATACCGTATCACCAGATATTACAGGTAATCGTTTAATTTTGTTTTTTTCCATTAAATTTAGAGCAACTGAAATGTCAGCATCTTGATCAATTGAAATTAAAGGATAACTCATCAATCTACTAATCGGAGTATCAATTGGATATGCATGGGAACCAAGTTTTATAGTGTAATCTCGATCAGTAACTATTCCAACTAATTTATCATTTTCAACTACTACAACTGCTTCAAGATTATTTGTTTCCATAATTTTAGCTGCATCAGATGCAGTAGCCGTGGACTCTAAAGAAAGAGTGGATGAACTCATTACATCTTTAATTTTTCTAGGTTTTAGAAAGGGATCAAACTGCATTATTCAACTAAATTGGACGTATATTTCAATGGATAAAGTAAATTTCAACTTTGAAAATCATGCTCATTAAAATCAGAACCCAACGACACATTCAAAATTACAGTTGAATCAGTAGTTTGAAAATCTAATTCTTTATCAGGTAGAAAACTCCTAAACACTTGTTTTAGTAATTGTTCAGTAAAGACAGACCATTTTGAACCTAAATCATGTTGAATAAGAAATGAATGCATATTCCCATCAACTCTATGATCTGAAGTCATCCCTGAGGCCCTCATGTAATCCTCAAGAGTTTCAATACAGCGTTTTAGATCATAACCTCCTTTGATAAACATGACAGTATCTTTGATGGTAGGAAAAATTAGATTAATTATTTCATCAATATCTTGTCCATCTAAATCTTCACCTAAGGATTGTAAAATTCCTACAGGAACAGGGATTAATCCAATTTTTTGTGAAAATCTATCCCATTGAATATATTTTTCTAAAATCTGTTTAACTAAAACATTTTGAGATATACCTTTTTGATTTGCTTCTGTTTCTAATTCAGAAATTAATTTTTCAGATAATCTATAAGTAATACTCCTAGTAGGATTCTTTTTATTTACATGCGCTTGTCTTTTTGAAGAATCCATGTTAGTCATTATAATGATCTTGTATGATATTAATTGATGTCTTCTTGTTTTACATTATTCAAAACACATTCTATCGTAATTTCTTCTAAATTACAATGAATTGTAACATCCTTAATTTTACTCATATATAGAAAATATTTTTTTTTATCTCTGTTAAATGAGCCTGAAATTGCCAATAATTTCCCATCATAAAGTCTTCGTAATTTTCTATAAACAGTACTTAAACAAATATTTTCCTCTTCAGATATCATCATTGCAGATTTTGGTTTTTCGATAGTACTTTTTAAAATCTGTCTACAGTATTTGTCTGAAATACTTTCTAAAATAATCTGTTTTTTTATTTCATCACGAATTTCTTGTTTTTGAAGTAATTCTTGCATGTAAGGGTCTTGGAAAAATTAGTTATAACACTGATGTTTGCATTGCCGTGCAATGTACTCGAATTGATTATATTTCAAATTACAAAAAAATAACAGTAATGAATAATTCAATTTTAAAAATAATAATAATTGCAATATCCATAATCACATTAATCTCATTTTCAACAGATTTTGTAAATGCAGAAAACGTACCTAATTGGATAAAAAATAATGCGTTATGGTATGGTCAAGGCGAAATTACAGAAACAGAATTTCTAAATTCAATTAAATTTTTAATTGAAAATGATATTTTGGTATTAGATAATGATGGCGATGAGATAAAAAGAAATCAACTTGCACAAATTATAATACCAAATGGAAATTATGTTGTTTCAGGGGGAGCTTTTTACTTACCATTGAATCTAGAAATAAATCCAATGACCACAGTTCAATGGATTAATGATGATATAGTACAACATACAGTACAAAGTCAGGATGAATTTGGAAAAATTATTGGATTATTCAATAGTGTTCCATTAAACACAGGAGAAACATTTGAATTTAAATTTAGAGAAGAAGGAGTATACAATTACTATTGTTCATTACATCCATGGAGAGTAGGCTTAGTTACAGTAAGATAATTCAATATCAAAAATGAGAATTAACTTATCCACTTAAGTAATAAAAATTAATAAAATTTGTGAGGATGAATAATTCAAAATTGGATTTGTTCAGATCTGCCTAGAATTCAATCATCCTCTATAATTTAATTTTAAAAAATATTGCAGTGCAATCATCTTTTTTATAAATTATTAATTAAAAAAAATTATGGATATCACAAAAATGCCAAAATTTCAAGAGGACAGAAATGACGGAGAAAATATAGGACATGATGAAAATGAATGGGGTAAACAAAGAGAGATAAAAAAAATTGAAATAATTGAAGCCTATGATCTAAAATGGAATAAAAATAACAAATGCATTACATGTGGAAAAAATTATGAATTTATTGGAAGTAAATTTTGTTCCAAAAGTTGTTATGAAAATTATTTTATTCCAAAATTTAATTAATTTGTTTGTAAATGTATGTGATACTGTTCTTTTCCTTTTCTACTTCTGGGAAGACATCTAAGTTGACTACTGCAACAAGGACATAAAATATCATCAATTTCAATAAAAATTTCACAAAAATTACATCTTTTTTGGCCCATAGCATATCTGCCAATTCCTGTAGGTTTGAGAGCTTTATACTCCTTACATTTACCTATACAATAAGTCACAAAATTTTAAAAATTTTATTGAAGATAAAATGTATGATTGCACTGCACTAAAAATTCATTAAAAATAGATGTAAACACAATCAAGAATCATCTTTCTAATCAATATCTCATCTTTTTTAAAATAAAGTCATGAGACGTTGGTGGATAGCAATGGCAATTACAATACCACTTGTAGGTTTTGGAACATGGTATTTTTTACCTTGGTTGTAAATAGAAAAACAAGATCAAATTCTAAATATCACAAATTCGTAACGAAATACATGAAAACACACGATAATCTATCGTGTATGGATTTCCCTGTCACCATAAGCGAGTCAAAAACAGATAGGTTAACACAACAAACTGAGCTCAAAAAATACCTAACTTTTTCCTTTCTTTATGAATAAGAGTTGAAATATTGGCCTATTCTTAGGTCTGATATCATGGAAAAAATATCAGAAGAAGAAAGAAACAACAGAATATTCATTGTCACTTCATTGATAAGGGAAAAAGAAAGAGAACTCAAAGAATTGGAAGAAGAACATCAAGAACTATTAGATTTAGACCCTCTCAAATAGAAGAAAATGGCTTTCTCAAAATCATACACAAAAATATTTATCTAAATTAGATTCACGAGTTTCTGTTATGGGTTTGTTTGGAAGAAAAAAGAAAGTAGAAAAGAATTCTAGCAGTGAATGGACATCTTTTGAATTCGTTCAATTTCTTATAAAATATCCTGATACTTCTGATGATAACTTTGTTGAAATGTATTCCAATTTACTTGGAGAGGATACTTTAGAAAAAAACTTGGAAGATTATTGGAAAAATCGACTAGAAGAATCATTCATCAGTCAGGAAGAATTTAAAAACATCAAAAAAGAGTTTAACCAGAGATTTAAAAAAATAAGAACATTAGCACAAGCAAAGAAAGAAACAGAGGATATTGCAAAATGGGCTGTAACAAATACTGAGGATGATAGAACTACCGATGAAGATGAGTTCAACAAAGATACAGATGAAAATTCTAAAGATTCAGATTGATCAAATCCTAAATACACCTAATTGTTACGAAATTCATGGAAAGACACGATAACATATCGTGGAGAAAAATCCTTAACACCATAAGAGACCATAGTGATTAAACATGATTGAAGCATCACTTTCAAAATTAGATGACAAAGGAGTTTTTACAATTATAAAAGTTGAAAATGTTGAAAAAAAAGTGGGAAAAGAAATTATTACAGAAGTGAATATTCAAACTGAAGAAGAGTTCAATGGAGTAAAAAACTTCTATACATCAAGAAAAATGATTGTAGCAAAATTTTACGATAATGGTAAACCAACCACATTATATCAAGATATTCAAAAAGGGAAAAAGTATAGAGTGAAAATTATCACACAAAAATTTGGTAATGGAAAAGAAGATTATGATATTGCAAAATCATGAGATAGGCACGATAATTAAAAAAACAAAATGTATAGGATCATTGTTAAATATTATTTATGCATAATAGAATTAACAAGAAACCATCATGTCTGCGTCGTAGAGTGATGAGTAAGGAAAACAATTCATGTTAGGACTCATTTATGTTCAATGTTTCCCACCCTTTTCTTGTTGTTTTAAAATTCATAAATTAGTAGGAATGATTTTTCTGGGAAAAAGAGAAAATTAGTCATATATGTTCAGATTTTTATTATAAGAAATTAAACGATGTATAATGATTAAGCAAGAAGATGCAAAAAAAGTTGTAGAAGTAATTGGAAATAATCTGATAGGAGTATCACATGATTCAAACAGTTTTCAAAAATTACCAGACTCCTTTTGGGGATATTTTGCAAGAGGCCATGATAAAAAAGGAACATTTGGAGTAATTATTACATATTCTGAAGATGGAAAGGATGTGGATGAATTAATGAAAATGTATGAAGAATGGGCAAAGCAAAGCAAACCTCAAGCAGAATAATCTACTTAGTTTCTCTCAAAAGTTTTCTGTAACCTTCACATTCTTTACAAACAGGTTTTCCCTTATACTTGGGATTACCATCTTTAATTTTTAATGTGCCAGGAGCAATTTTACAAATACAACAAACTACCATGCAAAATTAGTAAAATATGCAACTAATAAAAATTGGTAATTTTAGAGATTATCAGTAATTTGTTTTGTAAATTCTAAAGTAGTTCTATCCCCACCAATATCTTTGGTTTTAATTCCAGATTTCACTAGATCAAATATAGTGGATTCTAATTTTGTAGCAACTTCAAAACATTTTGGATCATTATGCTTTACTCCAAGCCAATCAAGCATCATTTTAATTGAAAGTAAAAAGGAGGAAGGATTTGCAATATTTTGTCCAGCAATATCAAATGCAGCACCATGAACAGGTTCAAACAATGCAAAGTTATCACCAAGATTGGCAGCAGGTGCCATTCCTAATCCACCTACAACTTGAGAAGATTCATCAGACAAAATATCACCAAAAAGATTTGTAGTAACTATTACATCAAATTGTTCAGGTTGACGAATTAAATTCATTGCACATGCATCAACATACATTTCTTCAAAAATAATATCAGGGTATTCTTTTGAAACTTCAGTACAAGCTTTAACAAACATACCATCAGTAATTCGCATAACATTTGATTTATGAACACATGTTACTTTTTTCATTGAATCACGTTGTTTTGCAGTTTCAAAAGCATATTTTGCAATTCTTTTAGAAGCATCCTCAGAAATAACTCTCAAAGCTACTGAAGAATTACCAAGACTGAATTCTTTACCAATGTAAAGATCTTCGGTATTTTCACGAACAATCACCATGTCAATATCATCACGCAATGCAGGCATGTGTGGGTATGATTTTGCAGGTCTTATGTTAGCATAAAGATCAAGAATACGTCTTAAAACTACAATAACATCAGCAGCACTTTCTCCAACAGGAGCCTTCAAACAAACATCAGAATTTTTGATAATATCAATTACATTTTCAGGAAGAGCCTTACCAGTTTCTTCTAATGCTTTATCACCTGCAGATAATTTTGTAATTTCAAATTTTAAATCAAATTTTTCATTAATTGTATTTAATACAGATATTGCAGATTCAGATAATTCAGGTCCGATCCCATCACCAGTAATTAATGAAATTTTATACATTATATCACATCAATAACAAAATTTAGTTTATCTGTTTTTCTTTAAGCATTTTTTTAAGCATAATTCTATTAATTCCATCAATCACAGATTGTACACTAGTAGTAACAATATCTTCACCAATAGATTTTGCAGAAACACTATTTCCATGTGGATCCTCAACAGTAATTGTAACTTCACAGAGGGCATTTGCACCTCCAGAAATAGATGCTAATCCGTAATCAGTAATTTTTAATTCTGAAACTTTACCAGTAATTTTTTGAATTGCATTTAATGCAGCATCTACAGGTCCAACACCATAATCAGTTCCAATAAAATCTTCGCCATCAATATTTAATTTTACAAATGCATGTGGCATAATTCCAATTCCAGTAGATACAGAAAATCCAGATAATTGAACAATTTTTTTAATTCCTTTTTCACCCAAAACATCACTTGCCATAGAAAGTAATTCAACATCAGTGATTTGTTTTCCTTGATCACCTAAGACTTTAATTTTTTCAAGAATTTGTTTTGATTGCTCCTCATTAGTTTTAACCCCAAATTCTTCAAGCATTGCATTCATTCCATGAATTCCAGCATGCTTTCCAATACGAAGTTGTCTTGTTCTACCAACTAATTCAGGACTGATTGGTTCGTAAGTAAGAGGATTATTCAAAACCCCATGAGTATGAATTCCAGATTCATGACCAAATGCATTATCTCCAACTATAGCCTTGTTTGGCTGGACTTTAATGCCCACAATTTTTGAAATGTATCTTGAAGTATCATAAATTAATTCAGATTTGATATTAGTTTCATATTTTTGATCTTGGGGCAAGCATTGTAATGCCATAGAAAGCTCTTCCAATGAAGCATTTCCGGCACGTTCACCTATACCGTTAATGGTTACATGAGCACATGCTGCACCTACATGAATTCCAGATAATGCATTTGCAACTGCCAATCCAAAATCATTATGACAATGAACACTTACAGGAAGTTTTGTTGCAAGAATTGTGTCTTTAGTAATATCTGCCATATATTCAGGAGTAGAATACCCAACAGTGTCAGGAATATCAACTCTATCAGCTCCAGCTTTTGCAACTTCACCAAATACTTTTTTCAAAAATTCTCGATCAGTTCTAGTAGCATCTTCAGCGGAAAATTCAACTTTTAATCCACGTGATTTTCCATATTCAACAGCTTCAATTGCTTTTTCAAGTGCTTGATCTCTAGTCATTTGAAGTTTATACTGCAAATGAATATCAGAAGTTGCAATGAATGTGTGGACGTAATTTAATCCAGCATCAACTGCAGCATCAATATCTCCTTTGATGGTTCTGGTTAATCCTGCAATATCACAAGATAACCCTTCACTAGTAATCATTTTAACTGCTTTTGCTTCACCTTCAGAAATAACTGGAAAACCAGCTTCTATAGCATCAACTCCAAGTGCATCAAGTTTTTTAGCAATAGATAATTTTTGATCTGGAGATAAAGAAACTCCAATAGTTTGCTCTCCGTCTCTTAATGTAGTATCAAATATTCTAACTTTCAAGATCCACTCCTTCGTAAAGCAGCAACACCAGTTCTTGCAACATCTATTATTCCAAAGGGTTTTGCTAATTCTTCAAATGCTTGGATTTGATGAGGAGTTGCTGTCAATTCAACCATGATTGAATCCTTTTTCACGTCATGTACTTTTCCACCATACGCATTAGCCAATTTGTTAATTTCCATACTATCATTAGCATTACTTAGTTTTAACTTAAAAATACAAAGCTCACGAAATACTGTTTTATGCTCATCCAAATGTTTGACCTCAACAGTATCTATCATTTTATCAAGTTGTTTAACAATTTGTGCTACTTGTTTTTCATCACCATATGTAGTAATTGTCATTTTAGAATAATTTGGATTATCAGTAATACCTACAGAAATACTATCGATATTGAAATTTCTAGATCTAAAAAGATGAGTTACTTTAAACAAAATACCCGGTTTGTTTTCAACTAAAACAGAAAGTATAGCCCACATAATTATCACTAAGAGGGTAAAATCATATCCGAAAGTGAAGTTCCAGGAGCAACAAATGGCAATACGTCTTCTTCAGGATCAATTGGAATATCAATTACTGTTGCAACATCACTACTTAATGCAGATTTTATTGCTTTATCAAGTTCATCCATAGACTGTGCTCTAATTCCTTGAGCTCCATAAGATTCAGCTAATTTAACATAATCAGGACATCCACCTTGATCCACTCCAATCATTCTTCGGTCATAAAATGTTCTTTGCCATTGAGCAACCATACCTAATGTTGAATTATTTAAAACAAATACGATTACAGGAATATCTTCCAATACAGCAGTTGCAAGAGAATTCTCAGTCATACTAAAACTTCCATCTCCAGCTATATCAACAACAGGTACATCAGGTCTTGCAACTTTTGCACCAATAGATGCAGGAAATCCCCAACCCATAGTACCAAGTCCAGTTGAACTAAAAAAAGTTCCAGGTTGAATTACATCATAAAACAATGATGCCCACATTTGATGTTGACCAACTTCAGTAGTAACAATAGATTCCTTTGGCAATAATTCTCTAAGTTTCCTCAAAATCTTGGCAGCACCCATTTCACCAGGATGAAGTTTTAAATTTTCTTTCCAATATGCTTTAGTTTCTTTTACATGTTTAACCCAAAGTGATTCTTCATTTTTTTTAATGGATTTTTGTAAAAGTAATTTCACCATAACTCTAAGTGATGTACGAACATCACCAACAACTGCTAAACTAGTAGTTTGATTTTTACCAATTTCAGCAGGATCAACATCCATATGAATAATTTTCAATCGTTTTTCAAAAGCTTCAAAAGTTCCAACAGACCTATCAGAGAATCTAGTTCCAATTGCTAAAACACAGTCAGCTTCTGTCATCATTTTATTTGCTTCAGCATGACCATGCATTCCAATTGGACCTAAGGATAAAGGATGGTTTTCAGGAAATGCACCCTTACCTTTGAAAGTAGTAACTACAGGAAGCATAAGAGTTTCAGCAAGAGATTGTAATTCAGCAAATGCCGATGAGATAATAGTTCCACCACCAGCTAAAATAATAGGCTTTTCAGAATTAAGTAACATATCAATTGCTTTTTCACAAGCAACAATATCAGGATCATACCAAGGATGATAACCTTGAATTTTAAATTCTTCAGGAAATTCCATTGGAGCTTCATTTTGTTGAACATCTTTTGGAACATCAATAAGTACAGGTCCAGGTCTTCCAGTTTCTGCAATGTAAAATCCTTTTTTTACAGCTTCAGGAACGTCTTCAGGCAATCTTGGTTGAAATGCATATTTAACAACAGGGTTTGCCATTCCAATAATATCACTTTCTTGAAATGCATCTTTTCCAATCATTGCAACAGGAACTTGTCCAGTTACTGCAATCATTGGAGCAGAATCTGCTTGAGCAGTTGCAATACCAGTTAAGATATTTGTAGCACCAGGACCAGAAGTTGCAAAACAAACTCCAGGTTTTCTACTAACACGACCAAATCCATCAGCCATATGTGCGGCAGATTGTTCGTGACGTGTTAAAATATGTCTAATATCACATCGTGCAAATTCATCATACATAGGAAGATTTGCACCTCCAGGTAATCCAAATACCTCTTTGACGCCTTCTTTTTCCATTGCTGTCATCAAGGCTTTTGCACCAGTCATGGTTTCCATAATATGGATAGAGTTTTTTTCCATAATTTAAAATGTATCAAAATTTTAGGCACAAATTAGATTAATTCAAGTAAAAATGAACATTAACAGATTACAGGATTGTTAAAAAAATAAAAATAATTTTTAGTTAGATAGACTTAAACAGATAATTTTTAGATTTGAAGTGAACATTTTGACAGATAATGAAGAAATTATTAAAATCATAGAAACATTATTCGAATCTGGAATTACTAAAGATCTTAGTAAATTAAGAGAAATTCATTTAGATGATCCAAAATTTTCAAGTTTTAGCGATTTACCACCATATGATCTTAAAGATTATCAAACTACAATTGAATTAGAAGAATTAAGGTTTATCAGTATTTCAGATTATACTTATGAAATAAAAAATCCAAAAATTAGTATTTTTGATAATTGTGCAATCGTAGCTTTAGAACTTATTCAAAAAGGAATGTTAGTAGACAATAAAGCATACACAGGTGAACATATGACAATTAATGGACGAGCAACATTTGTGTTAGTTAAGCAACCAACATGGAAAATTGCACATATTCATTTATCAAAAATATTTAATTGATTATAGATTATTTTTTCTTTTGATTAGGATTTGGTTTTTTTGATTTGTTTTTCTTTTGATTAGGATTTTTTGGTTTATCATTTGCAGATAATTTTTTGTAAAGATTGTATGCTTGTTCAACGTTAGAATTACCGTGAATTATTGAGCGTGCGGCTTTAATCATTGCAACAGGATGTTCAGATTGCCAAATATTTCGACCCATATCAAGACCAACTGCACCTGCTTTGATAGCATTGTATGTTAATTGTAAAGCATCACGTTCAGGAATTTTTTTACCACCTGCAACAATTATTGGAACAGGACAAGATTCAACAACTTTTTCAAAATTATCACAATAATACGTTTTAACAATATGTGCACCTTGTTCAGCAGCAATTCTACATGCCAAAGATAGATATCTTGCATCCTTTCCTAATTCTTTTCCAACTGCAGTAACAGCTAAAACAGGAATTCCATATTTTTCTGCTTCATTTACTAATTTCCCTAAATTAACAATTGTTTGATATTCATATTTTGAACCAACAAAGATAGACATTGCAACAGCACTTGCATTCAAACGAAGTGCTTCTTCAAGTGAAACTGTAATATCTTCTTGAGATAAATCATCACCAATAATACTAGAACCTCCAGATACCCTCAAAACCATTGGAGTGTCAGAAGTTGCATCAACTGAAGTTCGTTGAACTCCTCTTGTCAGCATTAAAGAATCACAATATTTCAAAAGTGGAGCAATTACTTTTTTTGGTTCTTCTAATTTTTCAGTTGGACCAAGGAAATATCCATGGTCTACTGCCAACATTAATGCACGATTATTGTGAGGTTTGATAATTCTAGATAATCTATTTTGTAATCCCCAATCCATATCTCTTCGATTTTGAAATAAAAAAAATACCTTTCTTAAGCCTTTCCTATTTTGTGATGATAATTTTCATAGCATTGTCACCAGTTTTAGCATGATCAAATGCTTTTTGAGAATCAGAAATTGAATATGTATGCGTAATTAGTTGTTTAACATCAATTTGAGATGATTCAATTAATTCAAGTGCATCTTTAGTATCAGCATCAGATGCAGCATAACTAGTAACAAGAGTAATTTCTTTAGAGTAAATTTTACTCATATCTAAATTAATCATAGCACCTTTTGATGGAACCCCAAACATCATTACTGTTCCCCCTTTTCGAACCATATCAATTGCATCCTCAAGAGCTTTTAGACTACTAGTTGCAACAATAGCAACATCAACTCCCAAATTGTTAGTTTGATCTAAAATTTTCTGTTTTCTATTTTCATCCATTGAAGAAATAGATTGAGTAATGTTGAATTTGTTTGCAAAATCTAATCTAAAATCATTTACATCAAAACAAAATATTTTAGAAAACTTTTTTGCTTGAGCAAGCATCACATGCATCATTCCAGTTGGACCAACTCCAAAAATTGCAGTTGAGTCACCTTCATCATACTCACATTTTTTCCAAGCTCTTACACAACATGCTAAAGGTTCAATCATTGCAGCTTCTTCAAAACTCATAGAATCAGAAATTTTTAAAACACCGCCATGAGAAACGTTCCAAGCAGGTACAACATATTCTTCTGATAAACCACAAGGAGACAAATTAGTTTCAGAGTATTTTTTACACATTGTTTCATTTCCATGATTACAAAAATGACAATCATAACATGAAACGTGATGATGAGTAAACACTCTATCACCTTTTTTAAAATCTACAATATCAGATGCAACATCTAAAACAACTCCTGCAGGTTCATGACCTAAACGCATTGATGGTTGACCATATTGACCAAATACTTTTTCCAAATCAGAACCACATATCCCACATGCATGCATTTGAACTAAGATATCACCAGAATTCAAAATAGGTTTTTGAGTTTCATCAACAGAGATTTCTGAAGGTCCTTTAACAGTAGCAGTTTTCATGGTAAGATATTAAAAAATTGGGTATAAGTAGATTGAATCAGACACCGAGAATCTTTTTCAGCATTACTCTATAATCTACCTCGGTTTTCTCAGAACCAGTTGCAGGCAATGCAAAAACCAGAGTTGATTTTTGGGCTCTAAGTGTAGTTAATTCATCATTAATTGCTGCAGTAATATCATCACTAACTAAAACTAATCCAACATCAGCATCATCAGTTAATTTGGTAATTTCTATCAAAGCCTTATCAGGTGTTTCAGATATTACACCAGGAATTCCTGCCAATTGGAAACTCGTTACAAAGGATTTACTGCCTACAGTGAATATTTTCATAGTTGGAATCTTGTCTATTGTAATTTAACCCTTTTTGGAAGGTAGGAGATCAGGAAAGGTTGATTTAGTTTAAAAATTTAGTAATTTCATGACAGAAATTGATACACAGAAGGATTTTTTTCTTTTCTTGCATGGAAAAATGGATCTCAAACAAAAAGCAACTGATGTTTTAATTGCAAAAGGATGTTCTGAAGCAAAGATTACCATGGGAGCACCAAAAAAAGTTGGGAATGTAGGGGATTACATGGTTCAATTATGGCCACCAGGACCAGCACCAAATCAAATCAAGATTCAACAAATAACTAAAGTTGAAGAGGTAGAACCTGAAGGTATGATTGGATTGTGGAAAGGTGTTTCAAAAGAAGATGTTGAATCTATTCCATTAGAATAAGATTAACTAAATCCAGCACCAAAATCAGTGCCTTTTTCTAACATGTCACTAGAATCTGAACTTTTTAATTTTCTATAAAGTAATGTTTCATAAACAATTTTCATTGCTTCCTCATCGTCAACATCACAATCAGATTTAATTTGATTTTTGTATTTTTCTAATTTTGCAGGATCCTGTTCATCAGAAGAAATATCATCATGAACCATAAGATTTGCAATTTTTTCAATTTCTAAATTTTGTTTCTCTTCATCCATAATATTCATTATAATTTCGACTTAATAATACATTCGAATAAAGGAAAATCAAAAACTTAATAATTTTAAAAAACAAATTTGCAGTATGGGTTTTGGGGAGAAAAAAGAAGGTAAGAAAGATGGAAGAAAGCAAAAAGGACAAAAGCAGGCAGAACAAAAACAACGAATTAATAAATATAAAAAGAAACAGCAGATTAAGAAAAAAGGTAAAAAACCAAAAAAATACTAGAATTAAAATATTTTTATAAATTTATCCATAAATAAGACAAAATAATTTTGAATATTATTAATTTTTAGCAATTTTCTAACAATAAACAATTACAAATCAGAAATTAAACCAGATAAAAAATTAGAAAACTCATCATCAGAAAAAATGATTTGTTCAACTTTATTTTCATTTTTAGCAAATTGAATAGAATCTAAATGGTAACAAGAAGTTTTTCCATTTATGGAACCAAAATAAAACCCAGGACAAGAACAAAAACAACCTTCAGGATCAACCCAATGTTCTTCACCTTTTCCCACTACAGTCCAAATTTTTCTTTGACTAGGCTCAAAAAGATGCAATTTTACACGTTTTTCAGAAACTAACAATTCAATTCTATCAGAATCTTTTTTCATATTGATTAAACATACAACACAGGTATAACCTTGATGTTTAAAAATAATAAATTTTTTAAAATGATAAATTCAAAATATTAAAAAATAGTCATTCAAATTTGTCATAGGGTTCAATTGGCTCTATAGTAGTTTTATTATCTTTAAGCCACTCTAAAGTTTTAACAAATGAATCTGCAAGTTCAATTGTAGTTAAAACAGGTATTCCCAATTCTAAAGACTTGCGTCTAATTTGATATTCATCATCTAACATTCCAACATATTTTTCTAATGTTGAAGTACTAGGAATATTAATAATAAAATCAATTTTTCGCTCATATAGTAAATCAGAAATATTGGGTTTTCGTTCAGGTTCTGAAATTTTATGAACAATTTCAATTTGACCTACTTTTTCTTCAAAAAATTCAGCAGTATGTTCAGTAGCTAAAATTTTGAATCCTAGTTGTTTTAATTTTGCAATAGATGAAACCAATTTTTGTTTATTTTGTGAACCTCCAACAGTAACAAGGGCAGTTCCAATACTAGGTAAATTATATCCAACAGAAGTTAATCCTTTAGACAGGGCATCATAGAAACTATTTCCAAAACATGCAGCTTCACCAGTGGATTGCATTTCAACACCCAATGCAATATCTGCACCTTCTAATTGCATAAAAGAGAATTGTGGAACTTTAATTCCATAATTAGTAATTTTTTGCCATTTATTTTCAGGGATTTTTGGCAAAGGCTTATTCAAAATCGCCTTAGATGCAAGAGAAATTAAATTCAACTTTACAAGTTTTGAGACAAATGGCATAGAGCGTGAGGCACGAATATTGAGTTCAATTACATACACATGTTCATCATGAACTAAAAATTGTAAATTGAATGGTCCTCGAATATTAAAAGTCAATGCTATTTTCTTTGTATATTCATTAATGATTTCAATAATTTTATTACTTAATCTCCAAGGAGGAATTACCATCATAGCATCACCAGAATGAACACCAGCACTATCAATATGTTCAACAATTGCACCAATTACAACTTCTTTACCATTACTGATACCATCAACATCCACTTCCAAAGAATTTAACATAAATTTTGAAATTACAACGGGATGATCTGGAGATACATCGGTTGCATCTTTAACATATGTTTTTAATTGTTCTTGAGACCAAACAACTTTCATTGCTGCACCAGATAGAACATATGAAGGTCTAACAATTACGGGAAATTCAACATCCTGTGCAAAAGTTTTAGCTTCATTAAGATTAGAAAATGCTTGCCATCGTGGTTGTTGAATGTGAAGTTTATCAAGTTCTGCACTAAATTTTGAACGGTCTTCAGCTCTATCAACGTCATGTGCACTTGTTCCCAAAATATTCACACCATGGTGTGCAAGTCCAGGAGTAAGATTATTTGCAGTTTGACCACCTACACATGTAATGATACCTTTTGGATTTTCAAAATCAGCAATATCTAAGATTCTTTCTTGAGTTAACTCTTCAAAATAAAGTCTTGTACAAATATCATAATCAGTTGAAACAGTTTCAGGATTACAATTTACTACAGAAACATTTTTTTCTCCGTTTTCTTGTAATCCCCAAACCATATTAACAGTACCCCAATCAAATTCAACACTACTTCCAATACGATATGGTCCTGCACCAAGTACAACAATTCCTTTTTCATCTTCAGGAATCACTATATCATTAGAATGACCACCATAAGTCAGATAAAGATAATTGGTTACAGCAGGCCATTCAGCAGCTAAAGTATCAATTTGTTTTACAGATGGAATTACGCCTAAATTCTTTCTCAAATCACGAATTTCATCAGGAGTTTTGTCTTTTGCACGAGCAATTTGTTTATCAGCAAAACCCATTTTTTTAGCCTCCCAAAGAAGAGAGGTATCTAATTCAGAATTTTTTAATTTTCCCTCAGTGTTTACGATGTTTTGGATTTTTTCGATAAACCAAGGATCAACTGTAGATAATTCATAAATATGATTTACTGAAATTCCCATTTTTAATGCAATAGCAACATGATAAAGAATATGATCATCATGGTGAGAAAGTTTGTATTCAATTTCTTCTTCAGTATATTTTTTACCATTACTACGATTCAAAACTAAACCATCATTTCCAATATCCAGCATTCGAATTGCTTTTTGAAATGATTCCTCAAAAGTTCTACCAACTGCCATGACTTCACCAACGGATTTCATTGTAGGTCCAAGTCTCCTATTTACTAGCTCAAACTTTTCAAAATCCCATCGAGGATGTTTACATACAATATAATCTAATGAAGGTTCAAAACATGCAGTTGTACTTTTTGTAATTCGATTTACAAGTTCTGATAAATTATAGCCCAACCCAATCTTTGCAGACATATATGCCAACGGATAACCAGTTGCCTTACTTGCAAGTGCAGATGAACGCGAAAGTCGAGGATTAATTTCAATTGCAACATACCTATCAGAATTAGAATCAAGAGCATATTGAATATTACATTCACCTACAATTCCAACATGTTTTGTTGCACGTAATGCAGCTGTACGTAACATATGATATTCATTATTATCAATAGTTTGTGAAGGTGCAACAACAATATTATCACCAGTATGAACTTTCATAGAAAGAACATTTTCCATATTACAAACAATTACATTATTTCCATCATAATCTTGCATAACTTCATATTCAATTTGTTTCCAATGACCAATGTATTCTTCAACTAATACTTGACCAACAAGACTGGCCTTTAGACCACGCTCAACAATCTCATGAAGTTCAATTTCATTATAAGCAACGCCCCCACCTCTACCACCTAAAGTGTATGCGACACGGATAATTACAGGATACGATAATTCTTCTGCTGTCTTTTTTGCATCCTCAAAATTTGTCACAGTGTTACTTTTCAAAACTGGCATTCCACATTCTTTCATAGAATCTTTGAAGAGTTGTCGATCTTCAGTTCTTTTAATTCCAGGGATTTGAGTTCCAAGCACATTAACTCCATATTTTTGTAAAATGCCAGAATCATCAAGATTAACACCACAATTCAAAGCAGTCTGACCACCATATGCCAACATAATTCCATCAGGTCGTTCTTTTTCAATTATGGATTCTACATACTCAGCATTTACTGGTAGTAAGTAGACCTTATCTGCAAATCGAGTATCAGTTTGTATTGTTGCAATGTTAGGGTTTATCAATACACTATTGATTCCATCTTCATGAATTGCTTTAAGACATTGACTTCCAGAATAATCAAACTCACCAGCTTCACCAATCTTAATTGCGCCACTTCCAAGTACAAGGATTTTTTTTAGAGATTCGTTTTTAGGCATTTTTTTCAGACTCCATTAAATTTTGTAGTTCTTCAAAAATGAATTTACAATCATTTGGACCAGGGGCAGCTTCAGGATGAAATTGTACTGCAACACAATTTTGTTTTTTATGTTTAATTCCCTCAACTGTTTTATCATCTGCATTTGTAAACCATAAATTAAAATCAGATTTTTCAAGAGACTCAGGAGTAATACCATAACCATGATTCTGACTAGTTACATACACTTGATTATTTTCAAGATTAACACAAGGTTTGTTTTGTCCCCTATGACCATACTTTAGTTTGTAAGTATCAGTATTTCCAGCAATACCGATAATTTGTGCACCTAAACATATTCCTAATGTAGGGATATTATTTTCAATTAATTTTTTTGCAACAATAATTGTATCAGGACATTTTTGTGGATCACCAGGACCACTACTAAGTACTACACCCTTTGGATTGTAAGACATTATTTTTTCATAAGGAGTATTCCAAGGAACTAAAATTGCTTTGTAACCAATTTCTCGGATATTTCGTATAATTGCATTTTTAGCACCAGTGTCAATTACAACTACAGTTTGTTCTTCAGTACCATAAGTTTTTTCATGTTTGGTAGATACAACATCCATAAATTGTTCAGAATCATAATGTGTTGCAGATACAAGTTGTTTCTTAATTTCTTCAACATTAATTTCTGAATCAGATACAACTAATGCAGCCATCATCACACCACTATTTCGAAGTTTCATAGTTAACGCACGAGTATCAATTCCAGAAATTCCAGGAACTTTTTCATTATACATCCATTCATCCAAAGTCATAGAAAGATTCCAATGACTTGCAGTCAAAGATAATTCATGAACTATCAATCCACGAATTTGAATTTTATTTGATTCAAAATATTTAGAAATTCCATCTTTATCCTTAATTGAAGGATCAGGTACACCATAATTTCCAACTAATGGATATGTCAAAGTTAGTAATTGACCATTGTATGACGGGTCAGTAAGAGCTTCAGTATAACCGACCATCCCAGTATTAAATACAATTTCACCAAAAGTTGTTGTAGAATAACCAAATCCTTCACCTTCAAGAACAGTTCCATCATCAAAAATTAGCTTTCCAAACTTTTTTGCGTGATTTGATTTCTTTGTAGTAATTGTGACCCTCGTAAAGTCCTAATCAAAGTGAATTTAAGTTTTATGTGGATTAAAGATTAAAAGGTTTGATCGCATCAAAAATTGGAGCAATCAAAGTGCTTGGAATTCTTCACTCCATTTATGATAAGCACGAATCATTTCAGTAGAAACACTTGGTTTTCTTCTAGTCATAATGTCCTTAAAATCAGTAGTAGTTAGATCTCTTGGCTGTATTGGTTCCTCACCTTCAACAGGTTCATGATAATCAGGAGAATTAAAAATTTCATGAACAGTTTTAATTTGTGCGGCTTGACATACATCCTTAATGTCACTTGCACTATATCCATCAAATAATTTTGCAAGTTCAGTATTATTTACACTATAATTTTTACTTAGAGGAGCAGTATATTGTTCAAAAAGATTTTCTCTAGCGGCTAGTGTAGGTAATGAAACATAAATTCTCTTCTGAAATCGTCTAAGGAAAGGAGTATCAAGACTCCAAGGTTTGTTGGTAGCACCAATAACATAAAGCATCAATTGTTTTCCTTTACCATTCACACCATCCATTTCAGTAAGAAATTGATTTCTAGATCTGACTTCACCACCAACCTCACTATTTCTAGCACCAAGTAGTGAATCAACTTCATCTACAAATAAAATTACAGGTTTACCTTCTTTCTCGGCATATTGTCTTGCCATAGAAAATAATTTTGAAACATTTTTTTCAGCTTCCCCTAACCATTTACTCATTAATGAGGATGCATCAACATTAATGAAATAACCATCCATTTCATTTGCAGTTGCAGCTGCTAGCATGGTTTTTCCAGTACCAGGTGGACCATAGAGTAGCATACCCTTTGGCCAACCAAGAGGAAATAGATCAGGTCGCTTTGTAGGATAAACAATTGATTCACGTAATGCACCTTTAGCGTCATCTAATCCAATAACTTGGTCCCAAGTCACATCAGGTTTTTCTTTCATAACAAGATCTTCAAAATCATTTTCATTTTCTTGTCTTTTTACAGATGCTTGTTGTTCAGTTTCAGAAGCTTTAGGGTCTACTGCAGGTTCAACACCATGTGCTTGTTGTAATGCATTAATTCTACTATGATATGAATTACATCTTTCTTTGTAAATTGTATTCAATTTACTATGTGGGTATAATTGTAATAATTTTACAAGAGCATCAATTGCACGTTGATAATGAGTGATAGCCATTCCACGTGCACCTTGAGAATCAAATTTTATCGCTTCAGAAGCATATTTGCTTGCAGTATTTTCTAATTCTTGTGGTGCTAAACTCATATCAATTACCTTGTAGTATGTCCTGAAGAATTTTGTTGGTATTCTATAGTGTTAATCTCTGTCACAGAATTGGTTAAATTAATTCCACTTGTTTCCCCATGATTATAGTCAGGACCGTTGCAGAAATTTTTTTTAAAATCAGATTTTGTATCAATACGAGTATGTAAATCCTTGACTTTGTTAATGGAATCTTCAGCTGAAAGTATCAATTCAGAAATTTCGTCATCCAAATTATCTATAGAATCAGTAGTTTCAGTAATAATAGATGTAAAATACTGTAAAATTGAACGCATTTCCTTTTTATCAGCATATTTACACATCATAAAATCAGCAATTCCAGCAATTTTATTTAAATCCTGCAATTCATCTAAAGTGAGATTATCAATTTTATCATCATCTGAAGATTTTACTTCAGATAATTTCTTATCAATCATAGAAGACAGAGAACGAATACGGTCAATATCCTTTAAAAAATTACGTTTAGAATTTAACATTATCAAACATTGGATAATTTAAAAAAATCAACAAGAGGGTATTGCTTATTTAATTTAGAGTCTGCCATCAATTTTACTTCATCAAGTAACATGGTGGATTCATCATTTGATTTAGTAAAATCAAAACGTGCCTTAGTAAGAACAGCAGAATCTAACACTATACTACCAAGATGTACAGATAATTCAGATAATTTTTGACTGGAGATAGATGAAATAATAAATAATTGGGCACTAACATGTCTAATCATAGGAATAGATGAAGGTAAAATTTTAGGAATGCTTTGTACACCAGAAATAGAACCAATTTGATTTTGAATTTGAAATAATACTTCCAAAGAAAAAACTATCAAATGTTCTAATTTGATACTCTTAAGATGAGAATTATCCAGTTCATCGAAATTAGTAACAAGGTGTTTATTTAAAAATTTTAAATCAGCTCTTTGTTTTTGAAGAATATCAATAATGTCAGTAAGTAATTTAACAGAATAATCTAATCGAGGCACAAGAGTAACAGAATGAAAAGTATTTTCAGATTCTAGTGTATCAATACTACATTTTACTAACATACTATACTGTTAATCGATATTTTGTATTTGAGGGCAGTGTAACAATTATTTTAGTAACCACAGTCACACCCATCAAGGGATACAATTTTGATTTTTTTTGAGCATTTGTGTAAAGGAATTTAGCTCTCAATTTTACCTAATAACAAATATAGTAAAAACATGGGAAATGATCAGGTATTAACAGTAAGTTTAGAAGAATTTGGGCTCAGTAAATACGAAGCTCAGGCATATGTGGCATTAATTTCCAAAGGGACCATATCAGCAAGTGAATTAGCTTATTATTCAGAAATTCCAAGAACGAAAATTTATCCAACGTTATTAAAATTGGAAAATAAAAAATTAGTCATCATATCAAAAAGTAAGCCAATAATGTGCACTGCAATTTCACCAGAGGATGCATTTGATGGGGTAATTCATGAACAAATTAACAAAGTTAATGCAATGAACACATTAGTTTCAAACTTAAAAAAAGCAAGTGAGGAAAGTAGAAAAACAAGAGGATCAGAAGAAAAAAGGTATTTCCACATTAGTGCAAACAAAGTTTTAAGTCAACTTCAAACAATGATCGAAGGTTCAAAATCATCAATTAAAATAATAACAGACCAAGGAGGTTTTGGATTATTAGCTGAATGTAAAGAACAACTAGGAGGGGTAATTCGTAGGAATTTAGATGTTAAAGTAATTATCCCAGCATCACAGATTTGTTCAGAGTCATATAGGGCAATTCCAGATGGAGTAGAGATTAAAACATCAGAGGTCACACAAAATTGTTTTATTTTTGATGAAACAGAATTACTGATGATAAATAATGATAATGGTAAAGGTGCAATTTTTTCATCAACGGACATCTTAGGAATTAATCAAGAAAAAGTATTTTCAAATATTTGGAAGAACTCAATTAAGACAAAGATTGTTGCAGATATGACAAAATCAGAAGCACATGAAATTTATAAAATTATTAAAATTATTAATGAAGTAGGATTAATACATATTCTAAATTCTACAATGATATCAAAAAAACCAGAATTAGATATGATAAAGTTATTAGAAAAAAATGGAATAAATTTAAAATTAAAAGCACTAGATGATGTTATTGAAATAATTGATGCAATTATACAAATTACATGTTCAGGACACGTTAATTTTGAAGCTAATACAAAAAACATTACAATAGAATCAAAACTAAATAGCGGTCATTCATTACCATGGGTTTCAATTTTAGATGGATATTTACAGAAACAAGGTTACAAGACAAGAGTAGTGTATCAAAATAACTCCAATAAAGGAGAAAAAACACATATCAAAATTAGTAAAAATTAAAATCAGGCTCAAAAAAGATCAATGTATTGATTGAAGAAAAAATAAAATCATTAGAAATAACATTACCAACCCCACCTACACCAGCAGGATCATACATTCCAGCAATAAAAACAGGAAATTTACTATTCATTTCAGGTCAAATTCCAATGGAGGATGGAAAAGTACTATTCACAGGAAAAGTAACTGATGATAATTTAAAAACAGCTCAAAAATCAGCAAGAATGTGTGCAATCAATCTTTTATCTCAAATGAAAAGAGAACTAGGTAGTTTAGACAAAGTTACAAAAATTGTAAGGTTATCAGGATTCGTAAATTCAGATGCCGAATTTTACCAACACCCTAAAGTAATTAATGCAGCATCAGATCTATTCTTTGAAATATTTGGAGATAAAGGAAAACACTCAAGAATTGCAGTAGGGGTTGCATGTTTACCTTTGAATTCAATGACTGAAATTGATGCAGTAATTGAATTTTCAGAATAAAGAAAAATAATTTTAAAATAAAAAAATTAAGAAAAAATATTATTTTATTTTTTTATTTAATTCGGTAATGAATTTTTTAATTTTTGGTTTCGGAACCACAGCACCACATGCTTTATCATGTCCACCTCCAGAACCACCAAGACTAGTTGCCAAAAGATTAACAATTTTACCCAAGTGAACTTTACAATTTTTAGAACCCCTAACAGAGACAGCATAAATTCCATGATCAATTCTTTCCTTGTATGCAACTCCAACATCTTTTCCAGATAACCCCATCACAAAATTTACGGCACCACTTGCACCAGAATCTAAGATTTCCATATGTCCAAGATTAGTCATTATTTTCATACCTGTTTTGACTTTAGCAATCATTTGAGATAATTTCTCTACCTGAATTTGAGCAAATTCAAAAGTATTTGGAATATCATGAGGGAATTTAGAATCAGCTAATTCTTCAACTAAGTATTGGAGATAATCAGGTTCTCTTTGATGCCCAACAATATTGTAAGTCATCACAGTTGCACTAATCAAAGCAAATTGTCGGTCATAAATTTGAAGTAATTTAGAACCTAGAGGTCTATCTTCCATGTAATCAGTAATGGCAGCACATGTTGCAACAAAAGATGAATGATCGTTTAATTTTGATTTGTATGCAGTATAGACTTGAACAGTAGTACATTCGTTAATATCATGAATCACTTTAACTTTGAGTTTTTTCAAAGCAGTTACAACAGTTGGATCAATATCATGATGATCAATGTAAGTTATTGAAACTTTATTTTTTCTCAGTCTACTCATTATATCAATAAATTCATCTTGTGTTTTTTTACTTAACCCCAAATCACAAATGAATAAAGATTTCAATTTTTCATCTAGTACAACTTGGTTTAATGCTTCCATCTGACCAGGATAATCTACTAACATAGAATCACCACCAAAAGCTTGTCGAATTAATGCAGCAGAACTAATCCCATCACAATCTTCTTTATGGGAAATACAAATTATTTTAGTTCGTTTTGATTTAGTTACTTTTTTAGCTGGTGTTTTTTTAGTTACTTTTTTAGCTGGTGTTTTTTTAGTTACTTTTTTAGCTGGTGTTTTTTTAGTTACTTTTTTAGCTGGTGTTTTTTTAGTTACTTTTTTAGCTGGTGTTTTTTTAATAATTTTATTTTTAGATACTACCAATATATTATCAAATTGCAGATACCCTCATTTAAATGAAGAAAACAAAATTAAGATTTTTCAATACTAGGAGGAATTAAAGAATCAGAATCAACATAAATATGATAAAATGATTCACCATCAAGTTGAGTCTGATAATCAATTTCCTGAATTTTTTCTAATTCTTCAGGAGAAGCATTTAAGACCAATTCATCTAATTGTTGTAAATTTTTACGCTCTTCACTATTCATTAATTTTTGATTAGAAATTTTCATTTAGGAGTAAAAGTTGCCATATTAGACTAATTACTAAATTTACTATCACAATTTTAGAGAAAATATAATAGAACAATTTTGATAGGCTCAATATGGAGACAAAAAATATCGGGCTGCGAGGCATAGAAGTTGCAGATACAAAAATATCTAATATTGACGGGGAGAAAGGAAAATTAATTTATCGAGGATTTGACATTTTAGATCTTACAAAAAATTCAACATTTGAAGAAACATCATATCTACTACTTTATGATAAACTACCAACTAAACAAGAATTAAATGAATTTAATGCAAAATTAGTTGAAGCTAGATACATTCCAAAGCAAATGCAAAAAAATATGGCAAATTGGAGAGGAGATGCAGACCCAATGGATATGCTTCAAGCATTTGTTTCAGCACTTGCAGGGTATTATGATGAAGAATTTTCCAATAAAGATGCAAGTATTGAAAAAGCAATCAACCTAATTTCAAAAGTTCCAACAATCATTGCAAGTTGGCAAAGAATTAGAAATGGTTTAGAGATTATTGATCCAGATTCATCATTAAGTCACGCTGCAAATTTTCTATACATGATGTCAGGAGAAAAACCAGATACTGAAGTTGAAAAAATATTCGATGTTTGTCTAATACTTCATGCAGATCATACATTTAATGCATCAACATTTACTGCAAGACAAGTTGCATCTACAAGGGCACATATGTATTCAGCAGCAAGTGCCGCAATTGGTGCACTTAGTGGAGAATTACACGGAGGAGCAAATACCGAAGTCATGAAAATGTTATTGGAGATAGGTGAATTAGATAAAGTGGAATTATGGATTAAAGAAAAATTAGTTAAAGGAGAAAAAATAATGGGTATGGGTCATGCAGTTTACAAAACATATGACCCTAGAGCACAAGTGTTAAAAGAATTATCAAGAAAATTAGCTGTTAAAAGTAAAGAGAAATGGTTCGATATGACTGAAAAAATTGAAACATCAACAATTTCAGAAATGCAATTACAAAAAGGAAAAGACATCTATCCAAATGTGGATTTGTATAGTGCATCAATTTACTATATGTTAAAAATTCCAGTTGATCTCAATACTCCAATTTTTGCAATTTCAAGAGTTGCAGGATGGGCAGCACATATTATTGAGGAAAAATTTGCAGAGGCAGCACCAAAAACCGCACTATATAGACCAAAAGCAGTGTATGTAGGAAAATATTGTGGACCTCAAGGATGCGAATACAAAACTTTAGATTTGAGAAAATGATTTTTAATTTCGTGTACTAAGCCAATCTTTTGCTTTAGAATTGACATCATGTTTGTACAAAACTTCAAAAACCATATCATAAAATGTGATACCTTTTTTTTGAGCCTGATCATCTAACCATTTTATTCCATCAGATAATTCAGGATCAAATTCAGAAAATTCAACTAACTCATCCACCATTTTTGAAAAGAATGCCTGAGATTCTGTCATATCTACATCTTTCAATGTATGATCATAAATGGAGTATTCGAAATATATAGACAAAAGAGCATTTTTTGGTTGACAATTGGAGCATATTCTGTATTCAGATGGTAATCTGAAAAAAATTTCATGGGTAATTCAAACAAATGAATCAATTGTGTCTCAAACTAGGGTGCAGACAGAAAATTATAAAGATAAAATTACAAAGATGCAATCAAAATATGTTGCATTACATGTAGCATTATTTTGGGGAATTGGAACATTTAATATTAAAAACAAAGATTCCATCAAAATAAAATTAGATAAAAAAATAATGTATCAGTAATTAAAACCACAAATATCAATACAAGATAATTTAACAAAAAATAAAATAAAATTTATTCAAAGTTTCATAAAACAAAGAAAACTAAAAGTAGAATTTGAACTAATAAATTCACAAAATAACTTAGCAGAAAAATTATTAAAATAAAAGAGATTAAGACCGAAAACGAGAGTTACTCGGTGAGATCTCTTAATTGTAATTACAAATTTGATAAAACCAATAAACCATAAAACCAATAATTGTTGAATATCATTAACAACGCCTAATGTTAATTTAAAGCGATCATATGAAAATTACAATAGATGTTTTAAATTCATGCAAATATTTCAAAAATATCTAAAAACAGCCTTTGAAGTAAATTATTACAGTCAATTTATTGGTATTAGTGAGAAATAGACGATTAGATTTATTTACTATCTATCTAGAAATGGATCAATTATGGCAAGCATAGACAAAGCAGCAATTGTATTTTCTATTGCAATCACATTAGTTGGGGTTGGAATTGCAGCAATGGGGGGTGTAGCAGATAACTCACCAGCAGCACCAAGTCAACAAATGAATTCTCCAATAGATACAGATGCAGCTGAAAAAGCAGCAGCTGAAAAAGCCGCAGCTAAAGCAGAAGCAGCTAAAGCAGCAGCTGAAAAAGCAGCAGCTAAAGCAGCAGCAGCCGATGCAGCAGCAGCTGAAAAAGCAGAAGCAGTAGCAGCTGAAAAAGCAGCAGCCGATGCAGCAGCTAAAGCAGAAGCAGCAGCTAAAGCAGCAGCAGCCGATGCAGCAGCTGAAAAAGCAACAGCCGATGCAGCAGCTAAAGCAGAAGCTGAAATGGCAGCAGAA
>Ga0208764_10000387_pt1 | contig 27976 bp, 30 predicted proteins | sample ETNtaG_18_FD_185762 | JGI IMG/M metagenome (GOLD analysis project Ga0208764, IMG submission 185762) | Marine microbial and viral communities from oxygen minimum zone, Eastern Pacific Ocean - ETNP201302SV91 (SPAdes) (version 2) | ecosystem: Environmental > Aquatic > Marine > Oceanic ... | reverse complement strand
CTCAAACTCCACAAGGTTTTACTTTTACTAAAATATACAAAAAACATTTAGAAAACATTGATCAAGCTTTTGATGACGATTCTGCTTTATTTACTACATATGGAGAAAAAGTTTTTGTTGTAAACGGAAGTAAAACAAACTTAAAAATAACAGATTTAGAAGATTTAGAAATATTTAAATCTCTAAAAAAAAGTAAAAATTATAATGGCATTGGTTTTGATGTTCATAAATTGGTTAAAAGAAGAAAATTATATTTAGGAGGAATAAAAATACCCTTTAATCTTGGTTTAGAAGGTCATTCAGATGCAGATCCTGTATTACATTCTATCATAGATAGTTTGCTTGGTGCTTGTAGATTAGGTGATATTGGAAAATTGTTTTCAAATAAAAATAAAAAATATAAAAATGTTAGGTCAACAATCTTGCTAAAAAAAGTTATTAAATTAATTAAATCTAAAAACTTTTTAATCAACAACATAGATATCAATATTATTGCGCAAAAACCTAAAATTCAAAAATATTCAAAAAAAATGATAAAAACTATAAGTACAATTTGTGAGATAAATCCTAATCAAATAAATATTAAAGGTAGGACAACTGAAAAACTTGGTTTAATTGGAAAAGGAAAAGCTATTGCCTCTGAGGTTGTGGCATCTGTAACAAAATATGATTAGTAAAATTAATATTTTATTTGTAACGATGTTTGGAATTGGTAAAATTAAAAAAATACCTGGCACTATCGCTTCTTTAGCTACAGTATTATTTTTATTTTTTTTATTTCATATTTTAAATGTTTCCCCAAACATTGTCTTATTTTCATTAATTATTGTTTTTTTCATTGCACTTTACGCGGTCAACATTTTTATAAAAAATTTAACACAAAAGGACCCTAAAGAAGTAGTCGTTGATGAATTTATTGGTCAATCTATTCCTATATGTCTTTACGAAATTTCTCATAATTTGCAAAAAGAAACCGATCAAGTTTTAAAATTTTACTTCATCATGTTTGTGTTGTTCAGAATTTTTGATATCACTAAGCCTTTTCCTGTTAATTATTATGATAAGAATTTCAAAAATAGTTTTGGTGTGATTATGGATGATGTATGTGCAGGTTTATATGTTGTGGCTATTCTTGTTTCTTATATGGTTTTATCATGAAAAAAATTTCACATAAGATTGTTAAACTATTAATAAATAAAAAAATAAAGATTTCTTTAGCTGAATCTTGTACTGGTGGAATGCTCTCAAGCTATATCACTTCTGTTAGTGGAGCTTCTAAAATTTTTAATCTTGGTCTAATCAGTTATTCTAACGAATCAAAGATTAAAGTTCTTAACGTTCCAAAAAGGATATTAAAAAAATATGGTGCAGTAAGCGAACAGGTTTGCAAAATTATGGTTAGAAATGTCAGCAAAATAGGTAAAGCTAATTTGTCTATTTCTGTTACAGGTATAGCGGGACCCAGCGGTGGTACAAAGAAAAAACCTGTAGGTTTAGTTTACATTGCTATAAAACAAGCTAATAGAATTAATATTAATAAATATTTATTTAAGAATAAAGGGCGTTCTTACATTCAAAAATCTGCAGTTAATAAATGTTTAGAATTAATTTTAAGTACTCTTAAATAATTCAATTGCTCTTTTCTCAAAAGCATCAGCTATTTTTTTTAATCCAATTTCAAATGTTTTGTTCATAAACATATTTAAGATTTTATTTTTTAATTCAAAATCAACATAAAAATCTACCTCACTATTTTCGCCTAATTGTTTAAAAATCCACTTATTTTTTAAATGTTTTAATGGACCTTCCATATTTGTTACATTTATTGAGTCCACAGATTTGTCATAAATAACAAAACTTTTATAAGTTTCATTAAAAAAACTTTTCCCAATTGTAAGGTCAGCAGTAATTTCTACAGTTTTACCTTTATCGATATTTGTATGAATTTTACCACCAAGACACCAAGGTACAAATTCTGGATATTTTTCTATATCTAGAACCATTTTAATTAATTTATCTTTAGTGCAAGGTATTTCTTTTTTTATTGAAGCTGTCGGCATTGATATTGTTCTTCTCTCAATTTCTTCATTTTAGAAAAATCTTCATCAGCATGATAGGAAGATCTTGTTAGAGGAGAAGAAGAAACAATTAAAAAACCTTTTGAAAGAGCAATTTCTTTATATTCTTGAAACTCGTCTGGATGAACATAGCGATCTAATGGATAGTGTTTTGTTGAAGGTTGAAGGTACTGCCCTATGGTTAAAAAATCTACTTTTGCAGTCAATAAATCATCCATTACCTGTAAAACCTCTACTTTGGTTTCTCCAAGACCTAGCATAATACCAGATTTAGTAAATATAGTTTTGTTAATTTCTTTTACTGACTTTAACAAATCAACTGAAGCAAAATATCTAGAACCAGGCCTTACGGTTCTGTATAAGCCAGGAACTGTCTCTATATTATGGTTAAATACATCAGGTTTTGCTAAAACAACTTTTTTATAAGACTTTCCTTTTCTTAAAAAATCTGGAGTCAAAACTTCAATAGTTGTATTTTTATTTAATTTTCTCGTTTCTTTTATTACTTCAGAAAAATGATTAGCTCCACCATCATCTAAATCATCTCTATCAACAGAAGTTATAACGACATGTTTTAAATTTAGTTCTTTAGTAGCTTGAGCAATTTTTAATGGCTCTAAAGAATCTAAAAAATTAGGCTTTCCAGTTTTGACGTCGCAAAAAGCGCAAGCTCTTGTACATATGTCTCCCATAATTAAAAATGTAGCATGTCTTTTACTCCAACATTCAGAAATATTTGGACAGTTAGCTTCTTGACAGACAGTATGTAAGTTTTTTTTATTCAAAATTACTTTTGTCTGAAAAAAGTTTTGACTATCTAGAATTTTTGTTCTGATCCAACTTGGCTTTTTTTTTATTGGATTGATGGGATTTTTTACTTTTTCTGGATGTCTAACTGTCATTTAGTTAATTTTTATAAATTGTTTCTTTAGGTTTTCCTACCATAAATTTTTCTCGATACAAAATCTCTAAATAATCCAAATCTATTACATTTGATAATAAATTATTTTTTCTTTCTACTGAATTTAAACTTGTTAAGAAAAATTCTTTTTCTTTAATAAGTTGCTTCTTAATATTTTGTTTTTCAAAATATGAAATAAGACCTCTCTGTCCGTCAAAAAGATTTAAACCTACATACAAAAAAAGGAATGTACAAATTAATATAAATTTTTTTTCTTTAATATTTTTTAAAAACTTCATATGAATTAAACTATAGCCATTTTTACAGATCTTCCAAGTTCCTCTTCTATTCTTAATAAACGGTTATATTTCGCTACTCTTTCTGATCGGGTTAAGGATCCAGTTTTAATTTGAGAGGAATTTGTTGCTACAGCCAAATCAGCTATAAATGTATCTTCCGAGTCTCCAGATCTATGAGATATTATAGTTTTGTATCCATTATCTTGAGCTAATTTAATGACGTTAAGAGTTTCAGTTAACGTTCCTATTTGATTTGGTTTAATCAATATCGAATTTCCTGCTTTTATTTTTATTCCTTTGGAAAGACGTTCTGAATTTGTAACAAATAGATCATCACCTACTATTTGAATACTCGAATTAACAGATTTAGTTAAATTTACCCATGGATCCCAATCATTTTCTGCAAAAGGATCTTCTATAGACTTAATTGGATATTTTTTAATTAAATCTAGATAATAAAGCAAAGTTTTATCTGGAGATATAAATTTAGATGATGAAATTGCGTACTTTCCATCTTTATAAAGTTCGTTAGCAGCCACGTCTAGGCAAATGGATATTTCACTACCAGATTTAAAACCAGCTTTTTCAATAGATTCTAATATTAATTCTATTGCTTCTTCGTTGTTAGATAAGGAGGGAGCAAAACCACCTTCATCGCCAACAGTAGTAGACATTTTTTTGTTATTTATAATTGTTTTAAGTTTTTGAATAACTAGAAAACAAATATTTATTGCTTCGAAAAAAGTTTTTGCTATATCTGGACGAATCATAAATTCTTGTATTCTTAAAGAATTATTAGCATGCATTCCTCCATTAATTATGTTCATTAGAGGAAAAGGTAAGGATTTTTTAACACCTATATTTTTATATAGGGGAATTTTCTTTGAAATGGATAAAGCTTTACATGTTGCTAAAGAAATTGACAAAATTGTATTGGCTCCAAGTCTTTTTTTTTGTTTTGTTCCATCTAGTTTAATTAAAAATTCATCTAATTTTTTTTGATTTTCAATTTCAAATCCTTTTATTTCTTTAGAGATTTCTCCATTTATTTTATTCACTGCTCCTAAAACACTTTTTCCTAAATATTTTTTATTTTCAGTATCCCTTAATTCAAATGCTTCGTAAGTTCCTGTTGAAGCTCCTGACGGAACAATGGCTGAAGAATGACTTCCGTCATCTAAATGAATCTCGGTTTCTATTGTAGGATTTCCTCTGCTGTCAAAAACCTGTCTGCCTTTAATACTATTTATTTTTGGCATTTTTTATTAGTGTGTCTATTTCCACTAGTTGTTTTAGCAAATCAGGAATTTTAGATAATGGAACCATATTAGGTCCATCTGATGGAGCATTATCTGGATCAGGATGAGTTTCTATAAAAATTGCAGCAACTCCTACTGCAATAGCTGCTCTGGCAAGGTACTCCACAAATTCTCTCTGCCCACCACTTTTATCACCCATTCCTCCAGGTTGTTGAACTGAATGTGTTGCATCAAACACAACTGGATAACCATTTTTTGCCATTATTGGCAAAGATCTCATATCTGAAACTAAAGTATTATAACCAAAGCTTGCCCCTCTTTCTGTAACCAAAATATTTTTATTTCCAGATTCTTCTATCTTTTTTGTTACATTAATCATATCCCACGGAGCTAAAAATTGACCTTTCTTGACATTTATAATTTTTCCAGTTTTGGCTGCGGCAACTAACAAATCTGTTTGTCTACATAAGAATGCAGGTATTTGTAAAATATCAACATGATTAGCTACAATCTCACATTGATCTATTGTATGTATATCCGTTAAGACGGGTATCTTTAAATCATTTCTAATTTTATCAAAAACAGGTAAAGATTTTTCTAAACCAGTTCCTCTTTTTCCTTTAAGGCTAGTTCTGTTAGCTTTATCAAAAGAAGTTTTATAAATTAAAGCAATTCCAAGGTTTTGGGTTATGTTCTTAAGTTTTTCAGCTACGTCTATTGCATGTTTTTCATTTTCTAGTTGGCAAGGTCCAGCTATTAAAACAAATGGTTTAGAATTAGAAATGCTTATATCTTTACATTTAATTATTTTTTGTTCCATTATTTTGTTCCTCTATTTTTAGATGCAGCCCTTACAAATGATGAAAATAAGGGATGTGGGGTAAAAGGCCTTGATTTAAATTCAGGATGGAACTGAACGCCTACAAACCAAGGGTGATTTTTAAACTCTATAATTTCGGGTAATGCTCCATCGGGAGATAAAGCAGAAAAAATTAATCCTTTTTTTTCAAATTGACTTTTATATTTAATATTAACTTCATATCTATGCCTGTGTCTTTCTTTAATTCTTTTTGCCGAATATATTTTTGAAATTAATGAATTTTTCTTTAAAATTGCATCATATAAACCTAATCTCATAGTTCCTCCTAAATCTTTTTCACTACCTTTAAATACTTTTTTCCCTTTTTGCCACTCTTCTAATAAACCTACTACTGGAGTACAATTATTTCCAAATTCGCTTGTAGAGGCATTTTTTATATTTAATAGATTTCTTGCTGCTTCAATTACTGCCATTTGCATTCCAAAACAAATTCCAAAAAAAGGTATATTATTCAATCTAGCATATTTTATGGCAGCAATTTTACCTTCACTGCCTCTTTTGCCAAAACCACCTGGAATTAAAACTCCCGAGACATTTTTAAGCAATAAATTCAAATCATTAATTTTTAAGTTTTCAGAGTCTATTCTAGTAAGATTAACTTTAAGATTATTTGATATACCGCCGTGAACTAAGGCTTCATCTAAAGATTTATAAGCATCTTTAAGATTTACATATTTGCCTATAATTCCAATGTTAACATTTTTTCTTGAACCAAGAACATTAGAAGTAATATTTTTCCATTTTGTTAAATCGGGTATTTTTTTATTTTTAATATTAAAATACGACAATACTCTTTCATCGAATTTTTCTTTATAAAAACTGATCGGCGCTTCGTAAATTGTTCTTACATCTACTGTTTCAATAACATTTTTATAATCTACATTGCAAAATAAAGATATTTTTTTTCTCTCGTTTTTTGGAATATTTTTTTCTGATCTACAAATAATAATATCCGGCTGGATTCCTAAACTTCTAAGTTCTTTAACTGAATGTTGAGTCGGTTTAGTTTTCAATTCTCCAGATGCTTTAAGAAATGGAACTAAAGTAAGGTGAACAAATAAACTATTTTTTCTTCCTACATCATTTGAAAATTGTCTTATAGCTTCGAGAAAAGGTAAACTTTCAATATCTCCAACGGTTCCCCCAATTTCACAAATTATAAAATCTTCATTTTTTACTTTATCAGATATAAATTTTTTTATTCTATCTGTGACGTGCGGAACTACCTGGACAGTCCCACCTAGGTAATCTCCTTTTCTCTCTTTTTTTATAATATTACTATAAATTCCACCTGTTGTTATATTATCAGATTTGGTTGCTGAAATTCCTGTAAATCTTTCATAGTGACCTATGTCTAAATCAGTTTCTGCACCGTCATCGGTAACAAAAACTTCCCCATGTTGGAAAGGGTTCATTGTTCCTGGGTCTACATTTAAATAAGGATCTAATTTTCTAATTCTAACTTTAAAACCTCGTAATTGAAGTAGAGCTGCTAATGATGCAGAAGAAAGACCCTTGCCTAAGGATGATACCACGCCGCCAGTTACAAAGATGTATCGCGCCATGGAAGAACAGTATAATTAATTTTTTATATAAAATAAAGAGAAATTATTAATCTGATTTAGGAATTTCTGGCTCTGATGGATCTTGCTTTTCTTCAACTTTTTCTAAAACAGATATCGTTGAAATTTTTTCTTGAGATATTACTGTTAGTAAAACGCTTGTAACAATGAACAATGTGGCGATTATAGCTGTTGCTTTAGTAAAAAAGTTTCCAGCTGATCTAGATGATATATAACTATCTTGGGAAGCTCCTAAGCCCAAAGCTCCACCTTCAGATTTTTGCAAGAGAACAAGAGCTACTAGCAAAATTGCAAATATAATATTTAAGATTAAAATCAGATTTTCCATAAATGCTATTTATAGTATTTTTTTATTATATCAATAAATTTTTTAGAGGATTTTGAAGCACCACCTATTAAAAAACCATCTATTACTCTTATATCTTCAAAGAATTTAATATTTTTATCATCAACTGAACCTCCATATAAAACTGGAGGTATATTTTTTCTGAAGATTTTGTTTAAAATTGTCTTAATATGAATTGTCGTTAAAACTAACTCTGATCTAGTAGGTAATTTACCTGTTCCGATTGACCAAATAGGTTCATAAGCAATAATAATATTATTCTTATTAAAATTCTTTTCTAAAACTTTTGTTAGTTGTTTTTTTAAAACACTAAAAGTTTTTTTATTTTTTTTTTGTGTTTTATTTTCACCAATACAAAAAACTACTTTTAAGTTATTTTTTAAGGCAAATTTAACTTTGTCCTTAAGCATTGAATCTGTATCACCTTCCTTTCTATTGTCCGAGTGACCAATCAATGTGTATTTAGCTCCTACATTTTTTAACATAGAAGCGTTAATGGACCCGGTAAAAGGACCAGAATTTTCTTTATGATGACAATTTTGTGCACCGATTGAGACAAATTTTGATTTATTTTTTTGTGCAAAAAAATAAATTAGAGTATTAGGTACAAAAAAAATAATTTTTAATCTTTTGGCCTTCTTAAAAGAAACCATGAAATGATTGAGTTTATTTATTATACTAATTGAAGATAATGAGCCAAACATTTTCCAATTACCAAAAAAATATATTAATTTATTTGTCATGATTCAAAAATTAATTTATAGAGTATCTAATTATATAACAATAAAATAAAGGAGTTTGAATTAAAATGCTAGGAAGAATAAGAAAATTTTCAACTTCAATTTATTCAAAGGTTTTTTTATTTATTGTCGCTATACCTTTTGTTTTTTGGGGTATGGGTGACTTATTTAGTGGTGGAAATCTAAATACTATTGTTAAAATTGGAAAAGAAAAAGTCCATACTCAAGATTTCATTAGTTACCTAAGAATGAAATCTCTTACAACTAACGAACTGAATGACTCTCAAGTAATTCAGAAATTACTTTATAGTTTTATAGGAGAAAGACTTATCTTAAAAGAAATCGACAATCTTGATCTAAGATTGTCGGACAGCTCATTAGCTAATTTAATAAAAAGTCAAAAATTATTTGAAAAAAATGGAAAGTTTTCAAGGACCGAATATGAAAAATTTTTATTACAAAATAACTTTAGTGCGGTTTTTTTTGAACAAAAAATTATATATGAGGAAAAAAGAAAACAACTCTTTACTTTTTTATCTGGTGGTGTAATTCCATCAAATTTCTTAATAAACCAAATGTACGATCGAGTTAATCAAAAGAGAAATATTGAATATTTTAATTTAGAAAATATAATCAAAAAAAAATATATATTTTCTGACAAAGAAACTGAAGATTATTATGACTTAAATAAAAAAGATTTCAGTGAAATATATAAATCATTTGATTATATAAAATTAGAACCAAATATCTTATCTGGTGATTCTGAATATAATGATATATATTTTAAAAAAATTGATGAAATTGAAGACTTTGTTGCTCAAGGAAAAGATTTAAATTTTATTATAAAAAACTTTAATCTTAAAAATATAAATAAACTATCAATAAATGAATTAGGTGAAAGTAAATCACCTGGAGAAAGTAAAAAATTTCCAGAGGAACTAATACAAAAAGTATTTGAAGGTGATGATTTAGACCCCACAATATTAACTGAAATTAAAAATAATTATTATATTTTTGAAATTAAAAAAACTGAAAATGTACAAAAAAATTTAAGTGATAATAAGGTAAAAAAAATCGTCTTAGAAAAATTGAAACAAAAAGTTAAGAGAGAATTTGTTGTTAGTCTTATAGATAGAATTAATAAAAATGAATTTAATAAAGATAACTTTGACGAATTAGTTAATAAAAATAAAATTAAAACTAAAGAAATAAAACTAGAAAATAGAAACGACAATAATGAGCTAAAAGAAGGTATTGTTAATCAAATCTATAATTATGGTGAAAAAAGAATCATTGTTGTTACTGATATTGGTTTATCTGAAGTCTATCTGGTTTATATTAAGGATATAAAAAACGCTAAAATTGATAAAAATTCTGATGAGCAAGAAAGATATTTTTCTTTATCAAAAGATAAAATAGTAAATAGATTGTATAGTACATATGATGCATATCTTAAAAATAAATATAAAATAGATATTAATTATAAAGCGCTAGATGGTATCCAAAATTATATTAGATGAATTTAAATATAAACCTTGAAAAATTTAAAAAAAAACACAAAAGTAAAAAAAATCAAATTTTGTTTATCAAAGAAAGTTGTAAAAAAAATACTATTATAGAAAATATCATTAACAACTTTCTTCCAAAAAAAAATAGTTTCATATTTGAATCTGTTGAAAAAAGAACAATTAGAGGAAGATATACAATAATTGGCGCCGACCCTGATAAAATTTGGGAATTTAATAAGAAAAAAATACATCTTTTTGAAGGTAAAAAAAAGAAAACTATAAAGGGATCTCCATACTTATTTTTAAAAAAATTAATTGAAAATTTTAATTTTCCTTTACCAAAAGATGTTCCTCCTATTTCATCTCTTTTGGTTGGGTATTTTTCGTATGATATAATAAGATATATAGAAAATATTCCAGACAAATGTATTGATGATTTAAAAATTCCAGATATAAGAATTATAAGACCTAAAACTCTTATTATTCATGACAATCTCAAAAAAAAAATTTATTTTATAATAAATTGTTTTGGTGATGAAAAGATAAGTGACTACTTAAGTTATTATAATAAACAAATTTTAAATATACAAAATCTTAAATATCTTGCTTCATTTAAAAGGGATAAAAAAAATATTTCAGATCAAAGGATTAAAAAAAATAAAGTAAAATCAAATATCTCAAAAAAGGACTTTAAAAATATTGTTTTAAAAGCAAAAAATTATATAAAAAAAGGTGATATATTCCAGGTTGTTTTAAGTCAACGTTTTGAAACAAAACTTACTAAATCACCTTTAGAAATTTATAAAAAATTAAGAATAAATAATCCATCACCGTTCATGTATTTTTTTAATTTTAATGATTTTCAAATAATTGGAAGTAGCCCAGAAATTCTTGTTAGATTAAGAAATGATAAAATTACTATTAGGCCAATTGCTGGCACAAGACCTCGTGGTAAGAATTCTTTTTTGGATGCTAAATATAAAAAAGAACTTTTAAACGATAAAAAAGAATTAGCTGAACACTTAATGCTTCTAGATTTAGGTAGAAATGATGTTGGAAAAGTTTCTAAAGTTGGCTCAGTTAAAGTTACTGAAAATTTCAAAATTGAGAAGTACTCACACGTAATGCATATAGTTTCAAATGTTGAAGGAAAATTTACAAAAAAACATAAATTACTAGATACTTTATTGGCTGGTTTTCCAGCTGGGACAGTGTCTGGCGCTCCAAAAATAAGAGCTATGGAAATTATCGATGAACTAGAAAAATCAAAAAGGAAAATGTACGCTGGGGCAATAGGATATTTTTCGGCAGACCAAAATTTCGATACTTGCATTGCTTTAAGGACTGCTCTTATTAAAAATAATAAATTCTATATTCAATCTGGAGCAGGCATTGTTTCTGATAGTATTCCTGAAAATGAATATTTAGAAACAGTTAATAAAGCTAAAGCTTTAATTTCATCGTTAAATTAATTTATGAAAATACTACTTATAGATAATTATGATAGTTTTACTTATAATTTGTATCATTATCTTTCATCTTTAAAATGTAAAGTTGAAGTTTTAAGAAATGATAAAATTGAAATTAATAAAATTAAAAAAAACAAATATCAAAAGATTGTAATTTCGCCTGGACCTGGTAATCCTAATGACGCAGGATCTTGTCTTAAAATTGTTAAACGTTATTATAAATCAATACCAATACTAGGAGTTTGTTTAGGGCATCAGGTTATAGGCCAATCTTTTGGTTCTAAAATTGTTATCTCAAAAAAAATAATGCATGGAAAAACAAGTCAAATCATTCATGCTGGCAAAGGCATTTTTAAAGGCTTAAAAAAAGGTATGCATGCTACAAGATATCATAGTTTGATTATTGATAAAAAAACACTAGGTAAAGATCTAATAATAACAGCTGAAACTAAAGATAAAACTATCATGGGTATAATGCATAAAAGATATAATGTTCATGGAGTTCAATTTCACCCTGAAAGTGTTAAAACTAACATGGGCATGAAAATTTTAAAAAATTTTATTAATTATCAAATATAATGAATTTATTTTTAGATAAATTATATAATAAGCAAGACTTAACATTTGAAGAAAGCAAATCAGCTTTTGAAATTTTAATGAATGGGAAGGCAAAAGATGATGAAATATTTCAATTTTTAACATTATTGTCTGCAAAAGGTGAAGCTGCTAGTGAAATAGCTGGTGGTGTATATGTTTTAAGAAATAAATCTAAAAGAGTTAATGTAAAAAATTGTATAGATACATGTGGAACAGGAGGAGATGGAAAAAATACTTTAAATATTTCGACAGCGGCAGCTTTACTCTTAGCTAGCATGGGTATTAAAGTTGCAAAGCATGGTAATAAAGCAGTTTCATCAAAATGTGGATCTGGAGATGTTTTGGAAAGTTTAAATATTAAAATTAACTTAGAATCAAAAGAAATTGAAAATCAAATAAACAAATATAACTTTGGCTTTATGTTTGCTCCAAATTATCACAGCGCAATGAAATATGTCGGCCCAACTCGAAAAAAAATTGGCAAAAGGACTATTTTTAATATGATTGGACCATTAAGTAGCCCTGCCCTTGTTGAAAGACAAGTTGTTGGTGTGTTTGATAAAAAATTACTTGAAATATTTGCTAATGCATTAAAAAATCTTCAAACTAAATTTGCATGGATAGTAAATAGCGAGGATGGTTTAGATGAAATTTCACCATATGCTAAAACAAATGTTATGCAAATCAATGATAATAAAATTACTAAAATTTTAATTGATCCTAAAAAATTAAATATTAAAGCAAATAATTTAAGTAATTTAATAGGAAGTGATGCTAAGTTTAATTCTGATAAAATGATCGATATATTTAAAGGTGAAGATAACGATTTTTCTGTGGCTGTATGCCTAAATGCTGCCGCTGGTCTTATTGTTGCGGAAAAAAGTTCAAAATTTGAAGAAGCATATCAAAAAACTCGAGATTGTATTCTAAGTGGAAAAACTCATGAATATTTAAAATATATCCAAAATGACCAATAATATATTAGATAAAATAATAAATAAAAAAAAATTAAGATTAAATAAATTAAAAAATGAAGTACCAGTTGAGTCTTTGGTTGAAAAAATTAAAGAAAATAATTTTTATGTTGACTTTAAGGAAAAAATTCAAAAAAATATTATTAATAATAAAATATCACTTATTGCTGAAATAAAAAAAGCAAGTCCTTCAGCAGGTATTATAATTGATGACTATGATCCAGTTGATTTAGCAAATAAATACTTTGAAAATAAAGCTACTTGTTTGTCTGTTCTAACTGAAGAAGATTTTTTTTATGGTAATTTAATTCATTTATATAAAATTAAAAAAATAAACAGATTACCCATTTTGTGCAAAGACTTTTTTATTGATCCTTATCAAATACCGTTAGCAAAAAGCTATGGAGCAGATGCAATTTTAATTATTCTTTCAGCAGTTTCAGAAAATATGTCTTACAAATTGTATGAAGCTGCTTTAAAATTAAATATGTCAGTTATTGTTGAGGTTCACACTAAGGAAGAAGCAAAAAATTCTATAAATTTTGATAAAGCTTTAATTGGTATAAATAATAGAAATTTGAAAACTTTAGAAACAAATATTAATACAACTTATGATATTCATGATATTTTGATAAATCACAATGGTCCATTGATATCGGAAAGTGGAATTAAAACAAAAGAAGATCTTTTGGAAATTCAACGTAAAACTAAAATTAAAACTTTTTTAATAGGTGAATCACTTTTAAAAAACCTGGATAAAAACTCAATCTTCTCTGTTCTTTAGTGAAATAAGCTTGATTTTACTAGCTTTTAAGCTATTGTAGAATCAAAGGAACTTTTGTAGAACATTAATTGTACTAGATTTGTTCTATGCTAACAAAAAAACAAAAAAACCTGCTGTTATTTATAAATAAAAAAATACGATCTACTGGTGTTTCCCCTTCTTATGAGGAAATGAAAAATTCATTAAATTTAAAATCTAAATCTGGAATTCATAGACTTATTTCTGCGCTTGAAGAAAGAGGATTCATAAAAAGATTGGCACACAAAGCTCGAGCTTTAGAAGTCTTAAAACTGCCAGAAACAGCAAGCGCAAATGACATTTATAATTCATTCTCTCCTAGTGTTATTAGAGGTGGTCTTGATGTTGAAAAAACAAAAAAAAGAACAAATGAAATTCCAGTGTTAGGTAAAATTGCTGCTGGAACTCCCATTGAAGCTATTCAAAATGAAATTAATAAAGTTTCTATCCCAGAAGAATTAAGCAAAAATGGTGAACATTTTGGTTTAAAAGTTTCAGGAGACTCTATGATTGAAGCTGGAATAAACGATGGAGATACAGTCATAGTTAAAAAAGCTAGCACAGCCAACAACGGACAAATTGTTGTGGCTCTCATAGATGACCATGAGGCAATGCTTAAAAGAATAAGAAAAAAAGGTAAAATCATAGCACTAGAAAGTGCAAATAAAAGATATGAAACTAAAATTTTTGGACCTGATAGAGTAAAGGTTCAAGGAGTATTAGTATCTTTGTATAGAAACTTCCAATAAAATAGTCTAATAATAATTTATGAGTTTAGTAGCAACAAGATTTGCTCCATCTCCGACTGGACCATTACATATAGGTGGGGTTAGAACAGCTCTTTTTAATTGGTTATTTTCAAAAAATCAAAAGGGAAAATTCTATTTAAGAATTGAGGACACTGACAAAGAAAGATCTAAAGAAGAATATAAAAAACAAATCATAGATTCTCTTAATTGGATTGGAATAAATTATGATGACAAAGAATACATTCAATCAAAAAATATAGAAAAACATAAAAAAATTGTTGAAGAACTTTTGAAAAATGGTTTTGCTTATAACTGTTATTGTTCTGAAGAAGAAATTAAAGAACAAAAGGAAAAATGTAAGAAAAAAGGAATGCCTTATGTTTATAATAGAAAATGGAGAGATGCTAAAGATTTTAAAATACCAAAAAATACCAAGCCAGTGGTTAGATTTAAAAGTAAAATTTCTGGAAATTCTGTCATACAAGATCTAGTTCAAGGAGAAGTAAATATAGCAAACTCTACTATTGAAGATTTTGTTATTTTAAGACAGAACGGTACACCGACATATCAACTATCAGCAGTAGTTGATGATCATCTAATGAAAATTACTCACGTTATAAGAGGTGACGATCATAAAATAAATACTTTTAAACAAAAACAAATTTATGAAGTGCTGAAATGGGATGCACCTAAGTTTGCTCATATACCTCTTATACACAGCGAAAAAGGATCTAAACTTTCCAAAAGAGATAAAGCTTCTACCGTAGATGATTATATAAAAATTGGAATTTTATCTGACGCATTAAGAAATTATCTTCTGCGTTTGGGGTGGGCACATAAAGATAAAGAAATTTTTAACCTCGATGAAAGTATTGAGTTTTTTGATTTAAAAGGTATTGGAAAATCTCCATCAAAATTAGATATGTCTAGAATACTTTCTATAAATGAACACTACATAAAAAATATGGATGAAAAGGAATTATTTAATTCTTTAAAAATTTATTCTCAAAAATTTAAAAAAAAAATTGATGTATCAAGAGAAAGTTCTATTATAAAATCTATTAATTTTTTAAAAAATAAGGCCAAAACACTTGAAGATATATACAATAACTCACAGTATATACTTCAAGATGATATAAAAATATCAACTGAAGATGCCAAACTCTTAGATAGTGTAGCTAAAAATATTATAAAAGATTTTCTTGTTGAATTTAAAAAAATGCCAAAAATTACCAAAGAAAATCTTGAAAAAACCGTGAATGAATTAATTGGCAAACATAAAATAAATTTCAAAGGTATTGGCCAACCTTTAAGAATTGTTTTAACAGGATCAAAATTTGGGCCCGGAATTTACAATATTATTCTTTCACTCGGGAATGATGTGGTTATTAAAAGGTTGGAAAATTACAAATAGTTTTTTATAATTGAACTAGCAATTTCTGCAGATCTTTCAGTCTTAAAATTACTAATTATTTTTTGGGATTTTAATACTTGTTCATCTAATGCATTTTTATTATTTAAAAGTTTTTCAACTGTATTATAGATTTTGTGTGGATTACAATTAGATTGCAATAGTTCTGGAATTACTTCTTCATTGGCAGAAATATTAATAATATTTGCAAATTTAACTTTTACTAACATTTTGATTATTAAAAAATTAATAGCACCCATTTTGTAAACAATTATAGATGGTATTTTTGCATTACAAATCTCCAGTGAAATTGTTCCAGATTTAGCTAAGGCAAAAACTGATGATTTAAGTATATGAGATTTGATTTTCTCATCTGCTATAGCATCGCAATTTTTAAATCCTTCTTTATTAAGGAGATTGTGAATTAACTGTACATGTTCTTTTGTAGAATGAAAAACAAAGAAAAAATCTTTGTAATTATCATTCATTTTTTTAATAAATTCAAAAAAAATAGGAATCAAGATATTTATTTCAGATAATCTACTACCTGAATAAATTGAGAAAATTTTCTTATTAGGCTTAACGATTTGGCTTATATCAACTTTGCTTTTATCTTGTTCTTCTAATAAAGGGTGACCTGTAAAAGTTGATTGTATACCTTCTCTATCAAAGTACTTCTTCTCAAATGGAAATAATAACAAAACATGATCTAAAAAAGATTTAAGTTGCTTAACTCTATGTTCTCTCCAAATCCAAATCTGAGGAGCTACAAAATGAATTGTTTTTATACTTGGATCTGCTTTTTTGACTTGCTTTGACACGCGCAGTGTGAAATCAGGGCTATCTACTGAAAAGAGAATATCAGGTTTAAATTTAAGTATTTCATTTACTGTTTTATTTATTTTGCTTTTAATTTTAAAAACATTTAATAAAACTCTTGTAAATCCAAGAAATGTAATTTCATTTAGATCATAAAGGGATTTAATGCCCAAAGTTTTTAAATGTTCGCCGCCAACAGATAAATATTCTATATCTGATCTTGAACTTTTCATTTGAGCAATAACTTTTGAAGCTAATTTATCTCCTGAAGGCTCACCAGTTAATACAAATATCTTTTTCACATTACCTCAACAAACATTTTATTATTATTAGCAAAATTAAAACATTTATTTTTTTCTAAAAATATATTTTTTTTACTTTTTAGAACTATCCCTTTAAGTCCTGCAGATTTACATTGTTTTAAAGTTTTTAAACCTACCGTTGGTAAATCGATTCTAAGATCTTGTTTTTTCTTTGGAAATTTAACCAAGACACCTTTATTTTTAAAATTTTTTCTTTTGCAAATCTTAAGCATTTTTTGAGTTCCTCCCTTTCCCTCAATAGCAACGACTTTTTTATTTCTAACTACTACTCCTTGGCTAAAATTATATTTTCCTAATCTATTTAATGTTTTGATAGCTTTATTAATATCAGCTTTATCTTCTTTGTTAGGTTTTGTTTCGGAGTAGTTTCCTTTTTTTAAAGTTAACTCTGGATTAAAAGTTAATGAACTAATCGTTTTAATTCTTTCTTTGCTTAATATCTTTATGATTTCTCTTAAGATAGCAGCGTCACCAAATTTAGCGCTTTTAATTATTCTGGGCATATAATAAACACCCTTAAGATCTAAACGAAGCTTAGAAAAATTGGGCTTTTTAACTCTTCCAGCAAATAAAACTTTTTTACATTTATTTTCTTTCAATATTTTAATTATTTTACCAAATTGTCCTATGGAAAAGTTATATGAATATCTATCCTTTTTAAATTTTCCTTTTGTTAAATCAATTATTAAATATTTGTAATGTTTTTTTTTTATTTTTTTTAAAATTTGAACAGGAAAATTTGTTTCTCCAAATATTAAACCAATCATCATTCAGAATTCGGTGTGCAAATAGGTCTTTTTTTATCTTTTGATATAAAATTTATTACCTCATTTACCAAATCATTTTCTTTATATTCTCCATTAATTTTGCTTAAATTTTCATGGAGATTTTTTGATCCAAATATTTTTTTAAATGCTGAATCAAGCTCCATTATTTTTTTATTTTCATATTTTTTTCTTTTTAAACCTATTATGTTTATACCTCTTAAATAATTTCTATTTCCAAAGGATAAACCAAAAGGAATCACATCTTTTAAAACTCCTGTCATTCCACCTATCATGGCAAGCCTACCTATTCTTGTAAATTGTTGGACAGCTGAATTTCCACCAATAACAACTGAGTCTTCTATTGTGACATGGCCTCCTAATGGAACGTTATTAGCTATAACAACATCGTTTCCAATTAAGCAATCATGCGCGACATGAGAAGATATCATTAACAAGCAATTATTCCCTATAACAGTTTTTGCACCGCCGCCTGCTGTTCCTGGATTAATTGTTACATATTCTCTAATCATATTATTTTTTCCAATTTCAAGACTATTGTTTTCTCCTTTGTACTTAAGGTCTTGAGGTTGTGTTCCTATACTAGCAAAGGGAAAAATTTTGGTGCCGGTTCCAATTTTTGTGTCCCCTTCAATATGCACATTTGATATTAACTCAACGTCATCATTGATTTGAACTTTTGGACCTATGTAACAAAAAGGGCCTACTTTTACATTTTTACCTATTTTTGCTTTTTTGTCTATTACACTTGAATTATGTATCATTTGTTTCTATCAACAATTGTTGCTGACCATTCAGCATCTGCCATTTTTTTTCCATTAACTTTAGCTACACCTTTGTATTTCCATACTCTTCCATGAGATCTGATTGCTTCGATATCTAAATGAAGTTCACAATCAGGTAGTACTGGACTTCTAAATCGGGCTTTTTCTACACTCATTAAATAAACTAATTTATTCTCATATTCCTTTGGATCTATACCATATGCAGTCAAAGCTGCAGCAGCCTGTCCAAAAGCTTCTACTATAAGAACTCCAGGCATAACTGGTTGACCAGGAAAATGACCTTGCACAAAAAAAGAATCCTTTTTAACTTTTACAATTGCTGTCGCAGATTTTAAGTGAACAATATTAGTCAATTTATCAATTAACAACATTGGATCTCGATGTGGCAACAAGCTTTCTATTTTTTTTCTATCTATTGTTTTTTCTTTCATTTTTTTTTCTTTGTCTAATAAATTCTCTTAGTGAAATAGCAGGATAACCCATTACTTGGGAGTTATTTGGTATGTCATTTATTACACCACTACCACCTCCTATTTTAACATTATTTCCAATTTTTAAATGGCCTGATATCCCTGCTTGACCTCCTATTACAACATTGTCTCCAAGTATTGAACTTCCTGCAAAACCAACTTGTCCTGCTATCATGCAGTTTTTACCTATTTTAACATTATGCGCTACATGCACTTGGTTATCAATAAATGTATTTCTTCCAATAATAGTATCTGACAAAGATCCTCTATCAATAGTACTGTTTGCTCCGATTTCGACACCATCTTCTAATATAACTTTTCCTGTATGAGGAGTGCGAATATTTTTATTTTGATTAGGTATAAAACCAAATCCTTTTACACCAATTTTGCATCCGTCTTGTATGTTGACATTATTAGAAATTAATGAATTTCTAATTGTAATAAATGATCCTATAATACAATTTTTACCAATATTAACATTGCTTTCAATTATAGTATTGCTCCCAATTTCAGAATTTTCACCAATAGATACATTTTTTCCAATTAAAACATTATGACCAAACTTAACATTTGAATAGGAAATTTTAATTTTATCCAATGGCAGAAGATCGTCATCAAGGTAGTCCGTTTCAGATTTTGGGTAAAACATTTTAGCAATAAGGGTTACAGAAAATAAAACATTTTTAACGTTAAGTTTAATGCATTTTTCTGGCAAATATCTGGACAAATTTGGAGAAGTTATGCAAGCCACAGCTTTAGTTTTTAAAGATTCTTCTTTATAATTATTTGAATTTAAAAAAGTCATATCTTTGTTTGTGGCATTAGAAAGAGATTCGAAACCATAAACTTTAATATTATTTTTACTTGAAATAGAATCAAAAGATCCTGCTATCTTAGCGATCTCACTCAAAGGGAAAGGTCCCTTTATTTCATGAAAATGATTTTTGATCATTTACTTTAAATTTAATGACGGAAGCTCTTTATTTAATTTTTCAACAATAACATTAGTAATGTCAAACTCTGTATTTGATGAAATAACATCTTTTTTATCTATAACAATTGAAATATTGTTTTCTTCAACATATTTTGCCAAAATTGGGTTTATTTTATCAAAAAGTTTTGCTCTTGCGTCTGCTCTTTGCTTAGCCAACTTATCTAGTGATGCTCTTCTTTGTGATTGGTAATCTATAACCTTTTTTCTTAATTCATCAGTTTTCTTTATATAGTCTTCTCTATTCATTTCAGATTTTTTTGACAATAAATCGTTTTCTTCTTTTTTTAATTTTTTTTCTAAATCCATGAATTTTTTTTGATTATCTTTAAAAGTTTTTGCAAGAAAATCTTGTGCTCCCTTTCCGGCTTTACTCAAGTTTAAAATGTATTTTACATCTATATAAACTATCTTTTGTTCAGCTGATGCATATGTACAATTTAAAAATAAAAAAGTAACTACAAATATTTTTACCAAATATTTCATTAAAATGATGTTCCTATTCTAAAACTAAATGTTTCTGTTTCGTCGTTTATTTCTTTACTCAAATCTTGAGCTAAAGTAAAGCTTAGAGGTCCTATAGGAGTCCATGTATTGGCTGCAAAACCTACGGCTGACCTTATTCCGCTAGCGTCGTCTATTGCGCTGCTGTAGTCCACTTCCCACACATTTCCGGTATCCAAAAATAGACTAACATCCGTTTTTGTTGATTCCGGGAGCAAATTTGGTAACTGAGCCTCAAAACCCATAGCCGCAGTATAGTTTCCTCCAATGTAATCTTCTCCATCTTTTGGTCCTACTTTTAAGTTATTAAAACCACGTAATCTTTTTTGAGGTAAAAATAATCGTTCTGTTAATCTGACATTTTCTTTATCAACTGCATGCACTGATCGAGCATAAATTTTAATTGAGCCAATAACGTCATCCGATATAGGGTGATAAGTGCTTATATCAATGTTGTTATCTATTGAAGAAGAATCCATTATCATTGGTAGTGATTGTCTGAACTTTGCTTTGTATCCTTCTGAAGGCTGAAAAGGTTGGTCTCTTTTATCCACTGTTATAGCATATATAAAATCCATATTAGTAAAGTTACCCTGCATATCTTGAACAGATTTAGATGCAGATTGTTGAACCTCTACATCTTCATAAGCAGCATTAAAACCAGGAGAAATATATATATTTTCATACTGTTGAAATTCTGTGCCTAAACTAATTCCAGTGCTTGAACTTTCGTATCCTGAAGTACTTGTTTGGTCTGTAGATGCTACATCCAAGGTTGCGTAAACTGAATTTCCACTATATGCGTAATTTGGATTTTCAATTGAGATATCTCCACTAATAGTTTTTTCAGAAATATTTAAAGTAGAGTTTAGTTTTATACCTCTCCCCAACCAATTATTTTCACTTACTGATGCCATAAACGCAGTTCCATCCGTACCTACTCCTGCGCCAGCTGCAAGCTCTCCAGTAGCTCTTTCTTCAACTGAAATTTCTAAAGTTTTTAGATCAGGAGCTGATCCGTCAAAAATTTTAGCTTCAACTTCACCAAAGATTCCTCTAGCTTTAAGTTTATTTACTGATTTATTAACAAGAAGGGCGCTATAAGGGTCTCCTTCATCGATGATAAGCTCAGATCTTATAACTGAGTCATTTGTAACTGAATTTCCAATGATATTTATTCTTTCCACTAAGAATTTTTGTCCTTCAAATATATCTATTTGAACTTCTACACCATCTCCATCTAAAGTTTCACTTACTCTATGATTAATAAATTGCAATTCTCTTCTCTCACTTAGCTTATCAATTTCTTTTAATATTTGAGTTAAAGCTCGTTGTGAGTAATAATCACCAACGACTTTATTAAAGTTTTTTTCTAAAGACGTAAATGGAGTTTTGTCTAATGTCTCTGATACATTCGCAAATATTTTTTTAAATCTATATCTTTTTCCAGCATTAATTGTATATGTGAGTACAAAACCCTCTCCTTCAGAGTATTCTACGTTACTTGAAGTTATATCCGCTTCATAATATCCTTTATTTTTGTAATATGAATTTAATAATCTTTTATCTAAGTCAACTCTACCTTGATTTAAATAAACGCTACGAGATAAAAATTTCCAAAATTTTGCCTCTTGTGAAGTAATTATATCTCTTAATTTTTTATCCCTTACTTTTTTATCTCCTAAAAAAAATATTTTAGATATCTTAGCTTTCTCTTTTTTATCTATTGAATAAACTATATTAACCATATTTTTATTTAATTTTTCAACTTGAGCGTCAATCTCAACAAAATAATAACCTAAGCTTCTATAAGCTTCTTTAATAATATTTATATCAGATTTAATAAAAGAACTTCTATAAGACGTTTTTTCTCTCAAAGTAAGCAATGCAGAAATAGTCTCCTTATATTTATCTGCTTTTTCTCCTTTAAAAGTGATTGAATTTATTATTGGATTTTCTTCTACTGTAAGTTTTAATAAACCATTTTCTAGAGTAATTGAAATATTTGAAAAAAAAGTTGAGTCGTAAAGTTTTTTTATTATAAGATTAATTCCAGCTGAGTCATAATCCTTGCCTTCGACTATATCTCCAAAAATTTTAATTGTTTCTAAAGTTATTCTGCTATTACCTTCAACTTGAACTTTATTTACAACTTCTGAATATGATTTTGAATTTATAGAGATAAAAAGAACAATGAAACTTAGTATTATATTTCTAAATTTTTTCATATTTTAGCTATCTTACACACATGTTGTTTGTTTTCAATCTAGCCCAATTGTCAGCTATTTTTATATCTTTTATTGTGCTTAGATTTCTTCTAGCATATTTATTAAAATCTTTATCTTTAAAAATAACATTTATTTTTTTAACTATATCTAAAAACCCTATTTTATTTGATAAAAAGTGATCAACCAAGACCTCATTAGATGCATTTAATATTGTGGGAGCCAATGAGCCCAAATTGAGACTCTTTTTAATCAATTTTACTGACGGAAACCTATTTGCATCAACATCTTGAAAATTTAACTTGCTCAATTTTTTTAAATCTATTTTTTTTACATTTGATGCATGATTATTTTTTCCATATAAAATATTAGATATAGGTATCTTCATATCGGTATTATACAAGATCATTTTAATTAAACCATTTTTAAAGCGTATTATCGAATGTACGTATGATTGAGGATGTATTGCTATTCTGTATTTTTTTCCATCGAAATTAAATATTTTATTAGCTTCAATTACTTCAAATACTTTGTTCATTAAATTTGCAGAATCTATAGAAATTTTTTTACCCATACTCCAATTGGGGTGATTTAGAGCTTGATAAGGTTTAACATTTTTTAATTTATTTATTGGTAAGTTTAAAAATGGACCACCTGAGGCTGTAATAATAATTTCTTCTATATCATTATTGCTTATATTTTTTGTTAGTTCTTTAATGGAAAAATGTTCTGAGTCTACAGGTTGAATTTTAGTTTTGTATTTTTTTATTTGCTGAGATAAAATTTTCCAGGCACAAATTATTGACTCTTTATTTGCGATTGCAACAGTCTTGCAAATTTTGATAGAATCTATTGTTGGTTGTAGTCCTGCAATACCAACAATCGCACACATCGCATAATCCATTTTTTTAGTAATTATTTTATTTAATGGTACGTTGCCTGTATAAACTTTTGTAGGATATTTTTTTAAACTATTTTTTACCTTTTTAAAAAAACTCTCATTTTTTATTAAAACATTTTTTACATTAAAAGTCTTCGCCTGTTTTATTAATTTTTTATAATTATTATTTGCAGAAAGTAAATAAATTTCAAAATTCTTCTTATTTTTTTTTATAACATCTAAGGTTGACATGCCTATAGAGCCCGTAGATCCAAGAATTATAATTTTTTTTTTCATTTAAGAAAATAATTTAATAACTATACTTAAGCTAGGTATCGCAAATATTATACCATCAATCCTATCTAAGATACCTCCATGACCAGGTAAAATTTTACCTGTATCTTTTACTCTTGCTAATCTTTTAAAGTATGAAATAAACAAATCTCCTAATTGGCAAATTAATGATAAGTAAAGACATAAAATTATATTTTCTAGGATGCTTAAACTAAATAAGTACAAATTTGTAGAAATAAAATAAAATATAATAAAAGGTAATAAAGATAAAATAAATGATCCTACGCATCCTGTGATTGTTTTGTTTGGGCTGATCTTTGTTAATTTTTTTCCCTTAAAAGTTTTTCCAAAAATATATCCACCTAGATCTGAAGCAATGCATATTGATAATATATAAACGAAAAATAATTGGTTATTATTGATCAAATCAAAACAAATAAAAATAAGAAGAGAAAAATAACTTATGCTTATTAATATTATAAAATTATAAAGTAATTTTTTCTTTTTAAAATAAATTTTTTTAACTAATTGCGTAAATTCTATCCAGCCTAAAAAAGAGATTAGAATCAATGACGCAAGTGAAATATAAATATTAACAAAAATACAAATATAGATAAATATGAAAAGTAACAATGATGTATTTATTCTTTTTTTTAATTCTTTAATCATTAATATCACCAAATTTTCTTTTTATATTATAAAATTTTTCTATTATTTTTTTATAGTCCCTTTCTCTAAAATCTGGCCAAAGTTTTTCTGTAAAAAATATTTCTGTATAAGCTAATTGCCATAATAAAAAATTACTTAACCTATTATTTCCTCCAGTGCGAATGAGAATATCCGGGTCTGGAATATTGTTTGTATATAAATTACTTTCAAAAATTTTTGTATCAAATCTCCTTATTTTACTTGCTAAGAGCTTTTTGCAAGCATTTACAATTTCTTCCTTTGATCCATAATTAATTGCAAGATTTAATGTTATTTTTTTATTTTTTAATGTTTTTTTCTTTATAAATTTAATAATTCTAATTATATCTTTAGGTAAACCTTGTTTTTTTCCTATAATATTAACTCTGATTTCATTTTTTAGAATTGTGTTTAGATTTTTTTTTAATGATTTTCTTATTAAATCAAAAAGAAATTTTATCTCTTTTTTGGGTCTTTTCCAGTTTTCAGTTGAAAAGGTATAAAGTGTTAAATAAGGAATTTTTTTTTGAATTGAGACTTTCACAACTTTTTCGACTGATCCAATCCCTTTTAAATGACCAAAATTTCTTGAATTTCTTTTCTTTAAACCCCATCTACCATTACCATCCATTATAATAGCAACATGATTTAACTTATTCATATGGTCATTATTTCTTTTTCTTTTTCTTTTAATCTTTTTTCTAATTCTTCTATTTGTGAGTCAGTTAAGTTTTGAATTTTTTTTTCATATTTTTTGAATTCATCTTCACTCATTTTTTTTTCTTTAAAGCTTTTTTTCATTATATCATTAGCTTCACGTCTAATGTTTCGCACTGAAACTTTAGCTTTTTCAGCTAAAGTTCCCATAATTTTTTTCAATTCAACTCTTCTCTCTTCGTTAAGACTTGGTATTGGTATTCTAATTAATTGACCATCTATTTGTGGATTTATTCCAAGACTTGATTTTTTTATAGCTGAGTCAATAAGTGGTACATTATTTGAATCCCAAACTTGAATATTTAGAGTTCTTGAATCTGGTGTTGTTAAAGTTGCAACTTGATTTATTGACATTTTTTGTCCGTAAATATCTACTTTAATTATATCGAGCATGGAAACATGAGCTCTTCCTGTTCTTAATGAAGATAAATCTTGTTTAAAAATATCAAATGCCTTTTTCATCTTTGAATTGCAATTATTTAAAATATCTTCTGAACTCATTTAATTTTCGACTCCTTCTCCAACTTTAAATCTTATAAACTGTTTTATATTTATTTTTTCATTACCAGAAACTTCTTTTAAAATATCTTTAACTTTCTTTTTGGGTTCCATTATCCAATCTTGATTAAGCAAAGTGTTTTCATTAATAAATTTATTTAGTTTTCCAACAGCTATTTTTTCAGCAATCTTAGATTCTTTGCCACTATTCTTCAACTCTTCAGTAATAATTTCTTTTTCTTTATTTATTATTTCTTGACTAAGTCCATCTTTATCAATTGCAAGTGGGGCAGACGCAGCTATATGCATAGCTAAATTTTTACCGAAATTAGATAATGATTCATCGTTCTTTTTTGTTGTTTCAAGACTTAATAACACTCCTAATTTTCCCACATTTTTTTTTAACGAAGTATGCATATATGAAAAATTAATTTTTTTATCTTTATTAATAAAAGAAACTCTTCTTAAAGTAATTTTTTCACCTATTTTTGAAATTAAATCAACAAGACTATCTTTAACACTTTTGTTATTTAACATCTTTGAATTTAATATTTTTTCTAAATCACCTAAATTATTTAAAGCTAAAAAAGATATTTCTTCACCAAATTTTATAAATTCATTGTTTTTTGCAACAAAATCAGTTTCACTATTTATTTCTATCATTGAAAATTCATTATTTTTTTCATTAATACAAATAATACCTTCGGCAGCTACTCTACCCATTCTTTTGTTTGCTTTAGCAATACCTTTTGTCCTTAATAAATCTATTGATTTTTCAATATCACCATTGGTTTCATCTATTGCATTTTTGCAATCCTTAAAACCTACTCCTGTAATTTCTCTTAATTCCTTAACTTTCTCTAAAATGTTATCTGTGGACATAAAAAATTATTATTTAGAACTTTTTACAATTTTTTCAGACTTTTTAATTACTTTTACTTTTTTGTCTGATTCTTTAGATTTTTTATTTGAAGCTTTAATTGTTTTATCTGATTTTTCTACTTTTTTTTCAATTTCTTTTTTTTCTTCTAATTTTGGTTCATCTATTTTTTTATTAACAATATATTTTTGTGCATCTAATATAGTTTGTTTTACTAAATCACAATATAGATTTATTGAGCGTCTAGCATCGTCATTGCCTGGTATTGGAAAATTGATTCCAGTAGGGTCAGAATTTGTATCTACCACGGCAACTATTGGAATATTTAATTTTAAACCTTCTTTTACTGCTAAAGATTCAACATTTGTATCAATAATAAAAATCATATCTGGTATTTTTTTCATATCCGCTATACCGCCTAGCGATCTTTCAAGTTTATCCCTCTTGGTGCCAAGCTTTAAAATTTCTTTCTTTGTTAAACCTTTGTTTTCTTTTTTTAACTCTTCGGTGAGTTTTTTATAAAGCTTAATTGAATTAGATATAGTTTTCCAATTAGTGAGCATGCCTCCTAGCCACCTATGGTTAACAAAAAATTGCGATGTATCTTTTGCTAATTGAGCTATTGTGTCTGTAGCTTGTTTTTTTGTGGAAACAAAAAGTATTTTCCCTCCACTTGAAATACATTTATGTATTTCAAGTAATGCAGAATTTGTCATTTCTAAGGTTTGAACTAAATCTATTATATGTATAGATTCTTTTGATCCAAAAATAAATTTACTCATTTTTGGATTCCATCTAAAGGTTTTATGCCCTAGGTGTACTCCAGCTTCTAACAATTGTTTAATAGTTAAACTTGGTAAATTCATAATTTCCCGGTTATTCCACCACAATTTTTTCCATTTAAGGACCGGAAGGTTTTTCAACCGAAAACTGTGTGCGTAATTATTGAGAGTTCTACAATTTTAAAACCTAAAAGGCAATAATAATTAAACACTAATTTTCTTTATAAAATGCTCTTTATTAAGGTTTTTTAATGTGTCGTAATTGAATTTTCTTTTATCCTTGAGTTCAAATAAATAATTTTTACCTGTTTCATAAACAGAAATCTTAATAACTGAATCTCCTTTCTCTCGTAGAGATTGATAAAGCTTATCTAAATTATCTGATTTATCAATTTCAATATGTACATTAGAATAAGTTTTTTTAGAAACATCACTTAATTTTTCAATCTTTCTAACACTTATTCTTCTAAATCTATTATCTTGATTTTGCTTATCTTTTAAGACAGTTAATAAAAAAGAACTCCCTGCCTTAATTTGCTCTCTATTTTTTTCCAAAATTTCAGAAAACAAAAAAATTTCAAATGTTCTGCTTAAATCGCTAAATTTAATAATGGCAAACAGACTTCCTTTAGATGTTTTTTTTTCTTTAATAGACATAATTGTCCCAGCCAATAAACATTGATTGTTATCTCCACTTTCAAATTCTATAAAAGTTTTAACTTTATATTGTTCAAGAATAT
>Ga0208764_10000385_pt1 | contig 28059 bp, 26 predicted proteins | sample ETNtaG_18_FD_185762 | JGI IMG/M metagenome (GOLD analysis project Ga0208764, IMG submission 185762) | Marine microbial and viral communities from oxygen minimum zone, Eastern Pacific Ocean - ETNP201302SV91 (SPAdes) (version 2) | ecosystem: Environmental > Aquatic > Marine > Oceanic ... | reverse complement strand
ATTATTAGTCATATAATGACCGGGAGGAAATTCTTTAATTTTTGAGCATTTTCCAACTAAACATTTCATCTCTGATGAAAAATAATATGTTCCATTATCATCATTACCCATATAAAGTGGTATAACGCCTATAGGATCCCTAGCAACAAAAAAAGAGTTTTCAGATTTGTTATAAATAAAAAATGAAAAAATACCATTTATATGATTTACTAATTCACATCCATATTTTTTGTATAATGGAATAATAACTTCACAATCTGAATTAGTTTGATATTCATAATCTATTTTAGATGAATTTCTAAAGTCTAGGTGGTTATATATTTCACCATTTACAGTTAGTATAATATTTTCATCATTTGAAAAGAGAGGTTGTCTTCCAGACTTAATATCAACTATCGATAGTCTTTCATGAGCTAATATTGCATTATCAGTAGAATATATTCCTGACCAGTCAGGTCCTCTATGTCTAACTTTTTTAGACATTTCAAGACACTTTGATCTCATATCTTTATCAAATCTTATTTGATTATTGTAAATTGCAACTATTCCACACATTAACTTAAAATAAGGATGCAATATAAATTCAAAATTTCACTTTTTTATAAAATATTAATTTCAATATTCTTTGTTTTATCATGTAATGAGGTTAAAAAAGAGACTATATATAAAAAAGGTATGGTTTCATCTGCACATCCTGTTGCATCAAAAGTTGGTCTAGATATATTAAAAAATGGAGGAAATGCATTTGATGCTGCAATTGGAGTACATTTTGCATTATCTGTTGTTTATCCAAATGCTGGCAATATAGGTGGAGGTGGTTTTGCTGTTTATAGATTAAATGATGGTGAAGTAGGAAGTTTAGATTTTAGAGAGAAAGCACCATTAAAATCATACAGAGATATGTACATATCAAATTCAGATGATGGATCAATTGTAGATGATAAAAAAAGCAAAATAGGTCATCTTGCGTCTGGAGTTCCAGGTTCAGTTGACGGTATGGTTAAGCTATACGAAAAGTTTGGATCACTTGACTGGAAACTTTTATTAGAGCCATCAATTGAACTGGCAAAGAATGGATTTAGTTTAACTGATAAACAGTCTAATAGTTTAAATAGAGTTATGATCTTATTTGACTCAATTAATGACTCAGAGGTCTCTTTTGTAAAAGAAATCAAATGGAAAGAAAATGATATATTGATTCAAAAAGATTTATCTAAAACACTAGAGAGGATTAGAGATAAAAAACGAGATGGATTTTATTCGGGTTTAACAGCAGATTATATAGTTAATGAAATGAAAAAAGGTGATGGGATTATATCCTATGAAGACCTTAATAATTATTCATCTATTTGGAGGAAACCTATTGTAGGGAAATATAAGGAACATAAAATCATATCAATGGCTCCACCTTCAAGTGGTGGTATTGCACTTTTACAATTACTGCATGGTGCTGAAAAGCTGAATGTCGGAAACTATGAGCACAATTCTTTAGAATATATTAATACTATTGCTGAAATTGAAAGTCGAGTTTATGCAGATAGATCTACGTATTTAGGAGATTCTGATTTTTATAATGTCCCAATTGATGATCTAATAGATAATAAATATTTAGATAATAGATTTTCTAGTATTGATCCTTCTACTAAGACTCCATCAAATCAAATTAAAGAAGGTAATATACAATTTAATGAATCAGAGGAAACAACTCATTTTTCAATAGTTGATGAATATGGAAATGCTGTATCATTAACAACAACAATAAATGGTGCTTATGGTTCAAAAGTTGTAGTAGAAAATGCAGGCTTTATTTTAAATAATGAAATGGATGATTTCAGTGTTAAGCCAGGTTACCCAAATATGTTTGGTTTAATTGGCGGAGAAGCAAATTCTATTGAACCCAATAAAAGAATGTTATCATCTATGACACCTACTATAATTGAGAAAAATGACAACCTTTATATGGTTTTAGGTACTCCAGGTGGATCAACAATAATTACTTCAGTTTTTCAAACAATACTTAATGTAATAGATTTTAATATGGGAATGCAAGAGGCAGTAGATGCAAAGAAGTTTCATCATCAGTGGTTACCAGATTTTCTTGTAGTTGAGAAAAATACATTAAACACTAACCTAAATGAGAACCTTAAGAAAATGGGTCATAAAATCAATGAGAGATCCTCTTTGGGTAGAATGGATTGCATTTTAATTGAGAATGGAATTTTAGAAGGTGGAGCGGATAAAAGAGGTGATAATACTGCTTTAGGTTATTAATTATCAATATATATCTCTACTCTCCTATTCTTAATCTTACTTGCTTCTGAACTATTACTATATCTTGGCTTAGAAGGACCATACCCCTTTACTTTAATTTTATTTTTATCAACTCCATTATCAGTAAGAAACTTTTTGATCACAAGAGCCCTTTCTTTAGATAATTTAATGTTTTGTCTGTAATCACCTGAATTATCGGTATGACCTTCAATTATAACTCCTAAACTCTTATCTCCTTTAAAAAGATGGAGAAGATCATTAAGATATGGTAAAGACTCATCTGTAACTTGAGTTGAAGATCTTAAGAAGTTTATATTAGACAACTCTTTTCTTGTACCCTTTTGAATTTTTGTTAATGATAAATCAATAGATTGAGTTTTATCAATTGATAGTAAAGTATCTAATATAAAATATGATTCACTAGTTACTTTTATATTGTATTCACCTTTTTGTTCAACTTCTATTTTAGATGAATTATTAATTATATCAATATTAGCATAAAAATTATTTTTTGATGACACCTCAATAATTCCAGAATTTAAATCATTTTTAAAATTTAATGTTAGAAGAATTGAGTTGTTGTTTTTTCTGTGCTTGTACTCATAAATATCATAATTAGTCCTACTATCCTTAGAATAAGAAACAAAAAATGATGTTTTATTAAGATTTTGTGAAATTGAATATTCTGAATTTAATGTATTTAGCTTTTCAAGCTTTACTGGTTCAGTCCAATCTGAAAATGAATTATTTTTTGATACTGAATAATATAAATTATAACCATCATTCATACTATTTGAAATGAAAAGCAATGTGTCCTTAGATAAGAGATATGGAGACAACTCTTGATAAGATGAATTTAATGACGAACCAGTACTAACTAATCTTGACCAAGAATTTGAGATTTTTATTGAATAATAAATATCTTCAACTCCATAACTACCAAAACCTTGAAAAGAAAGAAAAATAATGTTATTCGAAGTGTTTATTGAACCTGAAATTATTTCAAAATTATTTTCAAATCCCTTTATTATCTCTTCTGAAATAAAAATGAATGGTTCCTTAAAAGAATATGTCAAAACTTTATTCTCACGTAAAAGATAAAAATATTCTTGATCTACACCTAATAGCAGATCATTACCATCAGTATTTATCTCTGAAAGATTAATAGGAAATGTCCATAAATTTTCTTTTTTAATTCTTAACCATACATCATTTAAATCAGAGTAACCACCTATGTTATTTGGATTTTGATTACTATTAAAAATCATTAATGTCTCATCATGATTGGTGTAGGAATTAATTTCATTAAATAAATATGGTATTTGATTTTTCTCAATAATAAAATCTTTCTCAAATGATTGAGATTTAATAATAATTGGGATTTTCAATAAAATAAGAATAAGAAAAAATTTAATATTCATCCTTTATATTAACTTGATTAATTAGATTTTTTTTATTTAATAAACGATTATAATTATCAATTATTTGAGGAACTGCAGCTTCTTCATTTGTTACACTAGCATTATGAGGTGTAATCTGAATTTTTTTATGAGTCCATATCCTACTATCTGTTGGAAGTGGTTCTTCTTCAAAAACATCAAGAAAAGCTCCTGACAATATCCCTTTATCAATATAATTAATAATATCCTTTTCATTTTGGACCTTTCCTCTTGAAACATTTATCAAATAAGTGTTTCTATTTAATTTACTAAATAACTTTTCACTTAATAGATTATGAGTTTTTGAAGTATATGGAACTGTACAGACTAAAACATTTATATTTCTTAAAAACTCATCAAGATCATCACCATGGTATAGGTTGATATTATTATCTGTCTTTTTATTAACTGAATAGCCTATTACATCAAATCCTAAATAATTTAATTTAGATGCTGCATCTGATCCAAGAGCTCCATAACCTAAAATTCCAATTTTAATTGGTATTTCTGGTGGAGTCTCATTATCCCATAACTTATTCTCCTTATCTAAATTATATTTTAAAAGACGTCTGTGATAAAACATGACTGCTGTAATAATATAATTGGTCATTGAAAAAGATAGCTTTTTATCTGATATTCTACACACAGGAACATTATTTGGAAGAGAATCATCATTTATTATATGATCTACCCCTGCTCCCATTGAATAAATAAGTTTAATATTCTTAAATTTATTAAGTATACCTTTTGGGTGTTTCCATAAGCAAACACAATCTATATCATCATAATTATCAATATTTGGCCATATTGAAATATTAACACTAGAAGAATTTAAATTAAACTGCTTCTCCCATGATTTCACATTAGTGTTTGGGGCAACTATAGCTATATTCATAGTTTTTTATTTATTATATAAAACACAAACGAAATTGAACAGGTTAAAAATGAGCCAATAAAATTAAACCAGAGATAACTTATTTTATCATCATATATATTGAACAATATAAATACTAAGATTTGTGAAATGATAGCGGCATAAAATATATGATTTGAATTTATAAATTTTAAAAAGAAAGCAACTAAAAATATTCCCAATACATTACCATATAACAATGATGCTATGATATTTATTGACTCAATAAGATTTTCTTCTTGAGCGAAAAACAGAGAAAATAAAATTGCAATTATACCCCAGGCTAAATTAAAAACTTTAGAAGCAAACACATCTCTCTTTGGGTCATCATCTTTTTTGAAAAATCTTTTATATATATCTATTGTTGATATAGCTGACAATGCACTTATCTCAGCTGAAGTAGAACTCATTGCTGCAGATAATATCAGAGCTATAATAAGTCCTATTAAGCCTACAGGTAGATAGTTTAGAATAAAATGGAGAAAAATAAAATCAGACTCGGCTTTCTCATAATCAAAACCATTCTGAATAGCATTATTTTCAAATTCATCTCTTATTTCTGTTATTAACTTATCTCTAATGATTATTTCTTCTGATAATTTATTTACATCACTTGTGATAAGACTCTTTTTTTCTTCAAATAACAGTGTTGATTGGTTATTTAATTTTTCATATAATTCAGGATTATTATTTTTTTGATGTAAAAGAAGATTCTTATTAAAATTTAGTGGAGGTTGATATAAGCTGTAAAATACAAATAATAACGTTCCAATAAGTAATATGAAGAACTGAAGAGGTATTTTAAGAATTGCATTAAACATTAAACCGATCCTACTCTCTTCAATATTTTTGGCATTAATATATCTAGATACTTGGGATTGATCTGTTCCAAAATAAGATAAAGACAAAAAGAAACCACCCAACAAACCTGTCCATATTGTATATTTTTCTTCAATATCAGTAGAAAAATTAATAGCATTATTTTTATCAAAAACCTTTATCAACTGAAATGATTCATTAATTGAAATGAAATTATTTATGTAATAAATGAGATAAAAAAAGACTATAACTAATCCAGATAAAATTAAAATCATCTGATATTTATGTGTATAACTAACTGCCTTACTTCCCCCAATAACAGTGTATATGATTACTAATAATCCAACAAATATTACTGTTGGAGTCATATCCCAACCTAATATAGTAGTTAAGATAATAGAAGGAGCATATATAGTTATACCACATTGAAATCCTCTTTGCAATAGAAAAAAGAATGAGGTTAAAACTCTAACTTTATAATCAAATCTTTCCTCAAGGTATTCATAAGCAGTAAAGACTTTAGATTTATAGAAAATTGGTACAAATACTGCTGAAACAACTATCAGGGCCAGTGGGAGTCCTAGATAAATTTGAATAAAACTCATCCCCTCCATATATCCTTGTCCAGGAGTAGATAAAAAAGTAATTGCACTTGCCTGAGTAGCCATAACTGATAATCCTATAGTTGACCATTTAAGTGAATTATCTCCTAAAATATAAGATTTTAAATTTTTATTTTGTCTGTTTTTTATTGCACCGTAAAGTGCTATACTTATAAGTATAGATGAAAATACAAGGATATCTATTGTACTCATTTTTAAATTATAGGAATGTATATAAGGTTAAAAGAAAAATATATACTAGCAGCAGTATTAAAACTTTAATATGAATTTTTCGAAAGTTCATCTATTCAAAGATATCAAATTGCATCTGAATAATATGATTTAAGTTTATTTCTTAAATTATAATTTGAAGACATAGATTGCCCATAAGCACCAGCAGAACAAATCACAATAAAATCATCTCTATTAGTAATAGGTAGCGGATAATCATATGCAAATGTATCAGAAGATTCACATACAGGACCAACTACATCATAATTTATCTTTTCTGGAGATTTAGATGTAATATTAATTACTTTATGGTAAGTATTATATAAAGCAGGTCTAATTAAATCATTCATTCCTGCATCAATAATAGCATAGTTTTTTTCATAAGATTTCTTTATAAACAAAACCTTTGAGATCAAAAATCCACACTGACCAACTATTGACCTGCCCAATTCAAAATGAAGTATTTGCTTATCATTTAGAAAAATATTTTTATTAAATAGATTAATAAAGTTTTTGAAGTCAGAAATGCTGTTATCAATAGGATCTGAATAATCAATTGCAAGACCTCCACCTACATTAATATATCTTATATTAATTGACTTAGCTTTAAATAGATCATTAACTTCATTAACTATACTACATAATTTTAAGAAAGGAGAATTATTATTTATTTGAGATCCAAGATGAAAATGAAAACCAACAATTTCAATATTTTTAAATTTATTGGAGGAATCAATAACTTCATTTAGATCATTTATATCAATACCAAACTTATTATTCCTATATCCAGTCTGAATATGTTTATGAGTCTGCGTCTTAATATTAGGGTTTATTCTAATTGAAATTGGTGTAATTTTATTAGATTTTGATGAAATTTTATTTATAATTTCTATCTCTTGAAATGATTCAGAATTGAGATATGATATATTATTATCTATTGAAAATTGAATCTCACTATCCTTTTTTCCAACTCCTGCAAAAACTATATCTTCAGATTTAAAACCAACTTCAATAGCTTTTTTAATTTCATTTCCACTAACTGCATCAATGCCAAATCCATATGAATTAATAATGTCTAAAATTTTACTATTAAAGTTAGATTTTAATGCAAAATGAACTTTATTATTATTATTAATAGAAGCTTTTAAAGCGTCTAGGTTAGCTTTTAAAATACTAATATCATAATAATAAAATGGGGTATTTATAGATTGAAATTTGTTTAATAAGTCATTATTAAACATAAAGAAAATTACGAAACAGACTTAACTATTTGCTTAAATGATTCTGGATCATTCATAGCAATATCAGCTAATACTTTTCTGTTCAATTCAACTTTGGCCATCTTAAGTTTATTCATGAAATCAGAATAAGATAATCCGGAATCTCTGACTGCTGCGTTTATCCTTTGAATCCATAAACTTCTTATTTCTCTCTTTTTTGTCTTTCTATGAATATATGAATACTGTAAAGCTTTTTCAACTGCATTTTTAGCAACTGTCCAAACATTTTTTCTTCTTCCAAAATAACCTTTAGCTAATTTGAATATTTTCTTTTTTCTTGCTTTTGAAGCTACATTATTTCTTGATCTTGGCATAATTACAAATTTAAATCATTCTCTTTATATTCTTCTCATCAGATTTATTAACAATTGATGTCTTAGTTAAATTCCTCTTCTGCTTAGTTTCCTTCTTAGTTAAGATATGGTTTTTAAAAGCATTCTTACGCTTAATTTTACCAGTACCTGTTAACTTAAACCTTTTCTTTGCACCAGACTTTGTTTTGACTTTTGGCATAATTTTTATTTTTTTGGTGATAACATTAAAAACATTCTTTTTCCCTCTAATTTAGGTAATTCTTCTACATTAGCATAATCTTCGAGAGCTTGTGCTAATTTTAATAATAAAATCTCACCTCTTTCTTTAAATACAATTGTTCTTCCATAAAAATGAACATATGCTTTAACTTTTGCTCCACTTTCTAAAAACTTAATTGCATGTTTTAATTTAAAATTAAAATCATGTTCGTCAGTGTTTGGACCAAACCTAATTTCTTTTAAAACAGTCTTTTGGGCATTAGATCTAATAGATTTTTGTTTCTTTTTCTGTATATATTTAAACTTAGAGTAATCAATGATTTTACATACTGGTGGATCAGAATTTGGTGAAATCTCTACTAAATCTAGTCCAAGTTGTTGTGCCATTTCTTTTGCTTTATGAATTGAGTAAATATTAACTTTAACATTCTCTCCTACTAACCTTACCATATTAGAAGTTATTTTATCATTTATTCTGTGCTTCTCTTCTGGCTTCCTCCAGTTTCTTCTTTTTCTTATTCTATTAATTTTACCCTCCTTTGTTTAATTTTTTTTTGCAAATATCTCAAATATTTGAAAAAATAAAAGCATTTTTAGATTAATTTCATTAAGATTTCATATCATCTTCTAACATGCTAATCAATTTCTCTATTTTCACTTTCCCTTTATCCCCAATAGACTTTTTTCTAATTGAAACAGTATTTGATTTCATTTCATCTTCTCCAATAATTAACATATAAGGAATTTTCTTTACTTCAGCATCTCTTATTTTTTTAGATATTTTTTCAATTCTTAAGTCAAGAGATGTTCTGTAATTTAAATTATCTAACTGATTTTTAATATTTTGTGCATACTCATTTACTTTTTCGGTAATTGGTAAAATAATTATTTGTTTTGGAGCAATCCATAAAGGGAAATTACCTTCACAGTGCTCTGTTAGTATAGCAATAAACCTTTCTAAAGAACCAAAAGGAGCTCTATGTATAAGTACAGGTGTCTTTTTAGAATTATTTTTATCTACGTACTCCAAATTAAATCTCTTTGGTAACTGATAGTCAACTTGAATAGTGCCTAGTTGCCATTCTCTATCTAAAGAATCACTCACCATAAAATCAATTTTTGGCCCATAAAAAGCAGCTTCTCCATATACTACTTCAGCTTTCACATCTGTATCTTTTACTGCATCAACTAAATCATTTTCAGCTTTATCCCATAATTTAGAATCACCTATATATTTAGAAAAATCTTCTTTATCTCTTAAAGAGATTTGAACCTTATAATCATCAAATGATAAAGATTTAAAAACTTTTAAAATAAGATCCATAACACCCAAAACCTCTTCTTTGACCTGATCTATAGTACAAAAAATATGAGCATCATCTTGTGTAAATCCCCTAACTCTAGTCATTCCATGTAACTCCCCGCTTTGTTCATATCTATAAACCGTACCAAATTCTGCTATTCTAATTGGGAGTTCTTTATATGAATGAGGTTTAAAATTAAATATTTCACAGTGATGAGGACAATTCATTGGTTTTAAAAGGTATTCATCATTATCAGAAGGAACTTCTATAGGTTTAAAAGATGATTCACCATATTTTTCATAATGACCTGACGTAACATAAAGTTTTTTTGATCCAATATGAGGTGTTGTCACATGCTTATATCCCTGTGATATTTGCTCATTTCTCATGAATTCCATTAGGTTTTCTCTAATAATGTGTCCATTTGGTAACCACATTGGTAAACCTGAACCAACTTTATCACTGAAAAAGAAAAGTTCTAGTTCTTTTCCTAATTTCCTATGATCTCTTTTTTTAGCTTCCTCCAACTTCATTATAAAGTCTTCCAACATATTTTGTTTAGGAAATGATACCGCATATAATCTAGTTAGTTGTTGGTTATTTTCATCACCTCTCCAGTAAGCACCCGCAGTATTTAATATTTTAAAAGATTTTATGAACTTTGTTGATGGTATATGAGGTCCTTTACATAGATCTGTAAAATTTCCCTGATTATAAAAAGAGATTTCACCGTCTTTTAAATCATCAATTAAATCTAATTTTAAATTATCACCTTTATCTTTAAAATAGGTTTTAGCATCATTTTTCGAAACTTCTGATCTTACAAATTCTAGATTTTGTTTACATAAATTCAAAAATTTTTCTTCTATTTTAGAAGTGTTAATTTTAGATACATCATGGTCACAAAAATCAATGTCATAATAAAATCCATTTGAAATTGGCGGTCCTATTCCAAATTTTACACCAGGGTATAAACTTTCAACAGATTCAGCTAAAACATGAGCTGAAGAATGCCAAAATGTAGATTTACCTTCATCGTCGTCCCATGTATAAAACTTAATTTTTCCGTCAGTAGTTAACTGAGATGAAAGATCAATAATATTGTTATTATATGAGGCAACAAGAACTTTTTTTGCAAGACTGTTACTTATTGATTTTACAATTTCAAAACATGATATTCCAGATTTAAAATCTTTAACTGAATTATCTGGAAATTGAACTTTTATTTTGGACATAACTTTTAAACTTCTTTAATAAACAAACTGTTATCAAATCTAAATTGTTTACCATAAACACCACTAGGGTCCCTTTTACCAGCACCAATTACCATGCAAATTTGTGCTTTTTTTGGCAGTTTTAATATCTTTTTTAGCCTATATGAATCAAAACCTTCCATGGGACAAGTATCAAAGCCATATGCTCGCATTGATAACATAAAATTTTGACAAGCTAATGCTGTAGTTTTTTGAGACCACACTTTCATATCATTGAATGATGTTGGTTCTCTTGGAATAACTTTAAATAGTCCATAGACAGTTACATAAATCTTTTTAAGGAAACCGAAAATATTAAAAAAACCTTGATTGTATGCTATTTTCGTTATTTTCTGATAATATCTCAGTACAGATGATGGTGGATTTTCTTTATTTTTGAGATGATCTATCATCATTTGATTATTTCGTTTCCAATTGTCAGGTCTAGAAACAAACACAAATAATTCTTTTGCTGTTTTTGCTGCAGGCTGAGATAAACAAGCATTTACTATTCTATCCTTTATAATATTTGATTTTGCCCAATATATTTCCCATGTCTGTAGATTTGAAGATGTAGGAGCCTTTAAAGAATTATTTAAAGATTTTTTAATTATATCATGTGGGATTTTGTCTTTAGTAAATACTCTTATACTTCTTCTTGACTGAATAACTTTATCAAACTCTTTATGATTAATATTAGGTAATTTCTCTTCAAAAGATTTATCACTTTTAATATCTGATAGAATTGTGATTTTAGACATTTTCCAAAATTATATAAAAAAGATTATAACTTTTTCTTAAGGTCGTCTAAATTGGAATATAAATTATTTATATGATTTTTTATAGATGAGTATTCAGTGTTAGGATTAGGAAAATCCAAACTAAAAAATGCTATACCTTCCCATATTTCTAAAATATCATAGTTAGAAATTGTATATGGATCATATTCTTTATTATCTGAAATTAGTTTAATTGAATTATCAAGAACCTCTGCTCTCTTATATATAATACCATCTTCTTTAGTAAGTAGTACGTATGTTTTACCATCTTTAACATATGATATATCTTCAATAAATTTTCCAATAACTATACTTCCTGATGTAAGTGGTAACATTGAATCACCTTTAATTTCAAAAGCTCTATGTGTTCCACTAAAATTTAAAAAAGGCAATTGGAACTTTGGTAAATTTTCAATAAACTCAAAGTCAGAATATGAGTTTAAATAACCAGCAGATGCTTTTTGATTAATAAGTTCAATATTTTCTTTTCCTATTTTGTCAACAGTAATTGAAAGAACTTTAACATTTTGATCTTCATTTTTAAGATATTGATCTTCAGGTAATAGAGATACGTCCTTCTTTAGAATATTGTCTAATGAAATTGTAAACACCTCACACATCTTTAATAGGTTACTTAACCTTGGATCAGACCTACCCTCTTCATATGCGCCAACCAAGGATCTCTTTATCCCAATTTTTTTAGAAAATTTTTCTTGAGTCCATCCTTTTTTCTTACGAAGAAACCTTATATTTTCGTTTACATTTATCATCTTTTACTATAATTAGTAGTAAAAGTATGTATTTTTTTTTAATTACTAAAATATTTAGTATGTTAAATTCTGAAAAGGAAATTTATTTTCATGTTGGATTAGCAAAAACAGGATCAACTTTTGTTCAAAATAATTTCTTTCCTAAACTTAAAAATATAAAATATATAAGTACACATAAGTATAAAAAGTGTATTGATATTATCAAAAGAACTAATTATAAATCTTATTTGATATCTAGAGAATTTGATAGAAAACTCGAAGAAGAGGTAATTAAAATCCTTAGTCATTTTCCACAAACAAAAATTATTATTGTTTTCAGAGAACATAAAAAATGGATATCATCACAATTTAAAAAATATTCTAAAAATGGTTGGCATTGGGATTTTGAGGATTTTTACAACAGCGAAAATACTGGATATTGGAAGAAAGAAGATATGTTGTACAAGGATAAGTTAGAAATAATACACAAATACTCTAAAAAAGAACCACTAATATTAAATTTTGATGAGCTTAAAACTAACCCACACTCTTATCTAGGAAAAATAGCAAATTACACAAAATCCAACTATGTTAAAGATCAAATTTCTTTAAACATAGTTCATAAGTCTTATTCTGAAAAGCAGCTTATATTCTTAAAACGATTTTGTAAAATATTTAAGAAAAATCCACCTAAATACTATGAAAAAAATAAATTAAAACACTGGTTGTTTTTTAGACCATGGTGGTTTCTATACCATTTAGTAATGTATTTTGCAATACTCTTACCTAAGTCTTTAGTTATTAAAAAACCATTAATTGATCAAGAATATCTTGAAAAATCAATGATGAAATACAAAAAAGATTGGGATTTAATAATCAATAAGATATAAACTTTATACCATTATCATCAATCATATTATTTAACTGTAAAGTATATGTGTTTAATATTCTTTTGAAATTTGAAATTTCTATGCTGAGCTCTTCTTTAATTTGATTAAAAAATTCAACCGCTTGATTAGTTGGAGGATAGTCCCCCCTTTGAGAATCTGCTAATAAAAACGCCAACCTGTTATTAATTCTAATTCCAAAATTCAAGGGATCCTGTCTACTTTGATTTTTTGTCATATGTATTTTATTTTCAACGACTTCCAAGTTCTTATTAAAATTATCAATCAAATCAACGATCTGATTTTTATCCGAAACTTTAGATTTTAAATATTTTAAATCATTTTTTATTTTTCTGATATCAATAATAGTCTGATTAGCTTTTGACACCTCATTTCTAACTTGAAGTAAAAATCCCAACTGATTCTCATAGTCTTCCTGAGTATTACTAACTCTAGGATCTTTTACAATTTCAAATTCTTTTTTTAGCTCAACTTCATTATAAGTTAATACTACATCATACTTCCCAGGAACTACTTTTGGACCAGTGTTTGGAGAAGAATATAAAACCATTCCATCAAACGCAACAAACCCAGGATGTCTCATATCCCATATTAATTTATTGCCTCCGGATTTAGGTTTTATGTTTTTTATATTACTAGCGGACAAAGCATAATCAATATCATTTTCATTACTCAATACTGGTTTATTAGAATATTCTTTTATTTTATTTTTATTATTAGAATAAGATCTTATTGTTGATCCATCTTTATTTAAAATATCTATTTTAACAAAATCATTTTCATTGTAATTCTTAAGATAATAATTGATTATCACACCATTTGGATGATTTTCACCAACAAGTAATGTGTTTGGTTTTCTCCATCCACCTGACTGCGCTAACCTATATGAAATATCAGGTTTATAAAGAATTGCTGAATTACTTTTCATATCATTATTAAGTTGATGAAGAGGAGTCAAATCATCAATCATCCAGAAACTTCTCCCATGTGTAGCTACAACCAAATCATTATCCTTCACTTCCAAATCTCTGATTGATGTTATTGGAAGATTTAATTGAAAGTGTTTCCAAGAAGTCCCATCATCAAAACTTATGAACATACCCCACTCAGTTCCTGCGTAAAGCAATCCCTCTCTTTTTTTATCAGTTCTTACTACTCTTGTATAATAATCTTTATTTATACCATTAGTAATTAGATCCCAGGTTTTACCATAATCTTCAGTTTTATATAGATAAGGCGTATAATTTCCAAACTTATAGGATGTGGCAGCTATATAGACCTTACCTTTCTTAAATGGACTAATATCAATTGAATTAATCATATTAAGTTTAGGGGAAATATTTTCTGGAGGTGTTACATTTTCCCATGTTTCTCCACCATTTCTCGTAACATGAATTAATCCATCATCACTACCTGTCCATATTACTCCTTCTTCAATCTCTGACTCAGCAATGGCAAAAATATTAGCATAAAACTCTGCCCCAGTATTATCCTGAGTTATTGGACCACCTGATGATTCAATTGTTTCTGGAATATTTCTTGTAAGATCCCCTGAAATTGTTTTCCATGATTGACCACCATTTTCAGATAAATGAAGAAAATTTGAACCAGCATATAGTTTTTTTGAGTCATTTGGGCTAAATGTTATTGGAAAATTCCAATTAAATCTATATTTCATTACCTCTGCACCTGATCCAGCAGGATTATCTGGCCAAACATTAACTGAACGATTTTGACCATTAGAATGATCTTTCATCATCATATACCCCTTGTAAGTTCCTCCATACACAATATTATTATTTGTTGGATCTGGTGCCAAATGAGCACTTTCTCCTCCCGCAGTAGGTTCCCAATCTTTTTCTGTTATTGAAGAAGATGATGTTCTATGATTTATTCTTATTGTGCTATTATCTTGTTGAGCTCCATAAATCCTATATGGAAAGGAGTTATCAGTTGAAACTCTATAAAATTGAGCTGTTGGTTGATTAAAATAAGTTGTCCAATTATTGCCACCATCATTTGATATTTGTGCTCCACCATCATCTGCAATAGCTAATCTCATGTTATTATGAGGATCTATCCATAAATCATGATGATCACCATGTGGGGCATTTTTTAAAGTAAAGGTTTTACCTCCATCTGTAGATACACCGTAACTTACATTTAAAATATAAATTTTATCTTCATTTTGCGAATCAGCATATATTCTAGTGTAATACCATGCCCTTTGCCTTAATGCTCTATTTGAGTTAACCTTTTTCCAGTTATTACCTCCATCATCAGATCTAAATAGTCCGCCATTAGAAGCTTCAATCATTAACCATATCCTTTTAGAGTTAACAGGTGATATACTAACACCAACTATTCCCCATGGAAAACTTGGCAAACCATTAAATTCTGAAATATCTTCCCATGTTTCTCCAGCATCAAAACTTCTAAAAACTTTACTATCTGGCCCACCACTATCCATTCTGTAACCATTTCTTTTCATCTGCCAAGTAGATGCGTATATTATTCTAGAATTATTAGGATCAAGTATCACATCACCAACTCCTGCTTTTTCTGAAACATATAGAATTTTATTCCAGGTATTTCCTCCATCAACAGACTTATATAAACCTCTTTCAACATTTGGCTTCCATAAATTACCAATTACACCAACATAAATGATATTGGGATCTTCAGGGTGAATTCTGATTCTAGATATATGTTCAGATTTAGGTAATCCAATAAATTTCCAAGTTTCACCGGCATCTACACTTTTCCACATACCTTTTCCTGAAGAGACATTTCCTCTTAATGTTTGCTCTCCTTCTCCTACATAAATTATATTAGGATCAGAGTTGCTTACAGCTACTGCACCTATACTACCACCAAAAAAACCATCACTGATTGGTTCCCAGGTATTTCCAGCATCTTCCGTCTTCCATACCCCACCTCCTGCGGTTCCCATATAATACAGATTATCGTTTCCTAGTACACCAGCTACAGTACCTGCTCTTCCACCTCTAAATGGACCAACAAGCCTGTAGTTAATAGAATTATATAATTCTTCACTAAAAGAAAGAGTATTTTTTGAATTACTCTTCTTTTGAGCCTGAGGTGAAAAGTTAAAAGAAATGAATAAAATTAATGTGATAAAAATTTTCATGGTATGCTGGGTTAAGTTATAATAATTCAATAATAACAATTTAATATAAAAAACACAATTGACATTTTGTCAGTCTTAATGTAAATTTGTCTAAAATTAAGAAATGAAAAAATTGTTTATTCAAAGTTATGGTTGTGCTATGAACTTTTCAGATAGTGAAATAGTAGCTTCTATATTGAGTAAAGAAGGTTATATAATCACAAATACTATTGAAGAATCTGATTTAATATTAATTAATACATGTTCTATTAGAGAAAAAGCTGAAGAAACAATTAGACACAGATTAAGAAATATAAATATCATAAAGAAAAATAAACCTTCACTTATAATAGGAATTTTAGGATGCATGGCTGAAAGATTGAAAGATAAGTTACTTAAGGAAGAAAAAATTGTTGATATAGTTGCTGGACCCGATTCTTACCGTGACCTCCCTAAATTAATTTGTAAAGTACTAGAAAAGAATGAAAAATCAGTCAATACAATATTATCTCTAGAAGAAACCTATGAAAATATTGAGCCAGTGAGATTAAATTCTAATGGAATTACAGCATTCATATCTATAATGAGAGGTTGTGATAACATGTGTTCATTTTGTGTTGTTCCATTTACAAGAGGAAGAGAAAGAAGTAGAGACCCATTATCAATTGTAAAAGAGGCAAAGAATTTATACTCAAAAGGATATAAAGAGATTACATTATTAGGACAAAATGTTGATTCCTACAAATGGTCCAAAGAAACAAACAATAAGAAAAAATTAGAAAAATCAACAGAAATTAAAGATGTTATAGTTTTTTCTGATCTTCTAGAAATGGTTGCAAATATCAACTCAGATTTAAGAATAAGATTTTCAACATCACACCCTAAAGATATAACTAATGATGTCTTAAAAGTTATTAAAAATCACGAAAATGTATGTAATTATATTCATTTACCTGCTCAAAGTGGAAATTCTAGAATTTTAAAAAAAATGAACAGGACATATGACAGAAATTGGTATCTGGATAAAATTAATAATATTAAAAAAATTGTTGGGAATGAATGTGGTATATCATCTGACTTCATAACTGGTTTTTGCAGTGAAACTGAAGAAGAACACCATGACACCCTATCTTTAATGGATAATGTAATTTATGATTATTCATATATGTATTATTATTCTGAAAGACCTGGAACCTTAGCGCAAAGAAAATATGAAGACGATATTAGTTTAGAAATAAAAAAGAGAAGACTTAGTGAAATTATAAAAAAGCAAAATAAACATTCTTTAAATAGAAATAAACTAACAATAGACAAAACTTATAGAGTCTTAGTTGATGGTATATCAAAAAAATCTTCAGACTATAATAAAGGAAAAACTTCAGAAAATAAATTGATAGTATTTCCAAAAAAACAAAATATAATGGGAACTTATGTAGACGTAAGAGTAAAAGATTGTAATTCAGCAACATTATTTGGAGAAATATGCTAGATAAAATAAAATCAATAAAACAAAAGTTTGGTATAATAGGCAATTCAAATAGTCTAAATCATGCTATTCAAGTTGCAACTCAAGTTGCTCCAACAGACATGACTGTTATGATAACGGGAGAAAGTGGGACTGGTAAAGAAAGTTTTTCTAAAATTATTCATTCAATGAGTAAAAGAAAACATGGTCAATTTATCGCTGTGAATTGCGGTGCAATTCCAGAGGGAACTATTGATTCTGAACTTTTTGGTCATGAAAAAGGATCATTTACTGGTGCAAATGAATCTAGAAAAGGATATTTTGAAGTTACTGATGGTGGCACAATATTTTTAGATGAAATTGGGGAAATGCCACTTTCTACTCAATCTAGATTACTTAGGATATTAGAAAATGGCGAATTTATTAAGGTAGGTTCTTCTAAAGTTCAAAAAACTAATGTCAGAATCATTGCTGCAACTAATGTGAAATTAAAAGAAGCTGTAGATAAGAGAAAATTTAGAGAAGATCTCTATTATAGATTAAATACTGTACCAATTATAGTGCCTCCATTAAGAGACAGAGGAGAAGATATAACCCTTCTATTTAGAAAATTTGCTTCGGACTTCTCAGATAAAAACAATATGGAGGCAGTGAGATTAGATGAAAAAGCAAAAATTTTATTATCAAAATATAGATTTCCAGGAAATATAAGAGAATTAAAAAATTTGACAGAACAAATATCAATATTAGAAATAGATAGAAATATTTCAGAAGGTTTACTTCAAAAATATTTACCTAATAATTCTAATTTACCTGTTTTAAAAAGACCTTATAATGATAAAGAAGACGATAATTACAATGAGAGAGATATTTTATATAAGATATTATTTGATCTAAAAAATGATGTGAATGAAATGAAAAAAATCATTGATAATATTTTAAGTGATAATAACACACAACTAGTGGATAATAAAAAGGAAATTTTATTAAATGATAATAAAGCTTATGAAAAAGAATTGGTTATTGATAAAAAATCAGATTCTGATAATAAAAATCAATACCAAGAAGTTACTGAAGTAATAAATGAAAATGAATCGCTAAGTATCGAATTAAAAGAAAAAGAATTAATCATCAAGGCATTATTGAAAAATAAAAATAAAAGAAAATATGCTGCAAAAGATCTTGGAATTTCAGAAAGAACACTATATAGAAAAATTAAATATTATAAACTTGAAAAAGATCATTAGCTACATATTGGTTTCAATTACACTAAATGCTTGTGGAATTTATTCATTTACTGGGGCTTCTATTTCACCTGAAGTCAAAACAATATCATTTCAGAATTTTTTTAATAACTCACCACTTGGGCCATCTAACATGAGTGTATTATTTAATGAAAAAATAAAAGATTATTTTGAAAGAAATACAAGTTTGACTTTAGTTGAAGAAGGCGGAGACTTAGAGATTGAAGGTACAATAGAAGATTTTTCATTATCACCAGTTGCTCCAACTGCAGAAGGAGGTAGAAATTCTCAATATTTTACTGGTCTTACTAGACTTACAATAAGAGTTAATGCCACATACTTTAATAATATTGATGATCAATTTAATTATGAAAATAAATCTTTCTCATTCTTTAAAGACTTTAACCAAAATACAGAAGAACTTTCTTCAAATGAACAGGAATTTTTAGATGAAATTTTTGATCAAATTATTCTAGATATTTTTAATGCTTCAGTAGCTAATTGGTAATATGAAAAACATTAAAAATTCAGAAATAAAGAAATTAATTAAAAATCACAAATATTTTTTCTTGCCTTATTTACTAAAATTATCAGGAAATAAGGATAATAAATATAATGATGATTTAAACTCTCTCTCACTTAGACATCCAAAAAGAGAAATTTTGAAAGATTTTATTATAAATAATAATTTTAATGTAGATGATATTTTATCAGATTTTATAAAAAATCAGCCTAAAATTTCTAAATCAAAAAAAGGATCATCAACAAAAAATTTAGCTGACGAAAGAATAAATAAAGATGAATTCTTTACTGAAAATCTTGCTAAAATTTATATTAAGCAGAATAAAACAAAAGAAGCCATTAAAATTTATAAAAAACTTATCTCAAATAATTCAAAAAAAAAGAGTTACTTTGCAAAAAAAATTGAAAAATTAAAAAGATAAAATGTATCCATTAATAGTAGGTATTATAATTTTTATTTCTGTACTACTCATTTTAGTAGTTTTAGTTCAAAATTCAAAAGGTGGAGGTTTATCATCTCAATTTGGAGGTAGTAGTTCTAATCAGTTCATGGGAGTACAAAAGACTAATGATTTATTAGAAAAAGTAACTTGGACATTAGCAATTTCAATTGTAGCTCTAACATTAATATCTAATTTATTTATATCTAAAAGTGATAGCAATATTGATGGCGTGAGCCCTAATATTGACAGGGCAAATGAACAAAATGTAATACAAAGCACTCCAAATCCAAATGAAATTGGAGAATTACCACAAGAATTAGATTCAATTCTTTAAAAAAACTTTTTTGACAAAATGACAAAAATTTTATTTTGGCACAGAAAATGCATTATTAAATAATAAATAACTTTAAATACATATAGAATATGGCAAATGTAAATTTTAAACCGCTAGCAGATAGGGTTCTAGTTGAACCTGAAGCAGCAGAAGAAAAGACTGCATCAGGAATAATTATACCTGATACAGCAAAGGAAAAACCCCAAAAAGGTAAAATTGTAGCAGTTGGAATTGGTACATCTGATCATAAGATGAGTGTAAAGGTTGGTGATGAAGTTTTATATGGTAAATATTCTGGGACTGAGTTAACAATATCAGGTACAGATTACCTTATAATGAAAGAATCAGACATTTTTGGAATTGTTTAATTAATAATAAATATAATATAATGGCAAAAGAAATACATTTTAATACTGAGTCTAGAGAAAATCTCAGAAAAGGAGTTGACATTTTAGCTAATGCAGTTAAAGTTACATTAGGTCCTAAAGGTAGAAACGTTATACTTGATAAAAAATTTGGAGCTCCTACTGTAACTAAAGATGGAGTTTCAGTAGCTAAAGAAATTGACCTTAAAGATCCTGTAGAAAATATGGGAGCACAGCTTGTTAAAGAGGTGGCTTCTAAAACTGCTGATGATGCGGGAGATGGCACAACTACAGCAACAGTTCTGGCTCAAGCTATATTTAACACTGGAATAAAGAATGTCGCAGCTGGTGCTAATCCTATGGATTTAAAAAGAGGTGTTGACAGCGCAGTTAAATCAGTTGTTCAAAACTTAAAATCTCAGTCAAAAGACATTAAAGATTCAAGTGAAATTTCTCAAGTTGCTACTGTTTCTGCTAATAATGACCATGAAATTGGAAAAATGATTGCTGATGCAATGGATAAAGTAGGAAAAGATGGTGTTATTACTGTAGAGGAAGCTAAAGGTACTGAAACTGATGTCAAAACTGTTGAAGGGATGCAATTTGATAGAGGATATTTATCTCCATATTTTGTGACTAATAGTGATAAGATGGAAGCTGAATTAGAAAATCCATATATATTAATATATGATAAAAAGATTTCTGCAATGAAAGAATTACTTCCTGTTTTAGAAGCAGTTTCACAAACTGGAAAACCTCTATTAATAATAGCAGAAGATATTGAAGGAGAAGCATTAGCAACAATTGTTGTTAATAAAATAAGAGGTGCATTAAAAATAGCAGCGGTTAAAGCTCCAGGTTTTGGAGATAGAAGAAAAGCTATGTTAGAGGATTTAGCAATTCTAACAGGAGGAACTGTTATATCAGAAGAAAGAGGATATAAACTAGAAAGCGCAACTATTGATTATTTAGGAACTGCTGAAAAAGTAAATATCGATAAAGATAACACTACTGTTGTAAGTGGTGCTGGTAAAAAAGCTGATATAACTGCAAGAGTTAATCAAATTAAAAAACAAATTGAATCTACTACATCAGAGTATGACAAAGAGAAACTACAAGAAAGGCTAGCTAAACTTTCTGGTGGTGTAGCAATTTTATATGTTGGAGCCGCAACTGAAGTTGAGATGAAAGAGAAAAAAGATAGAGTTGATGATGCTTTACATGCTACTAGAGCTGCTGTTCAAGAAGGAATAGTTGCAGGTGGTGGAACTGCATTTTTAAGAGCGATAAATTCTTTAGACTCATTACAACTTGAAAATGATGATCAAAACACTGGTGTTTTAATAGTTAAGACTGCTTTAGAATCTCCATTAAGAACTATTGTTGAAAATTCTGGTGGTGAAGGATCAGTGATAATTCAAAAAATCAAAGAAGGAAAAGGTGATTATGGATATAATGCTGCTCAAGATAGATTTGAATCTATGTTCAAAGCAGGTATAATTGATCCAACAAAAGTATCAAGATTAGCACTTGAAAATGCTGCATCTATAGCAGGTCTATTAATTACAACTGAATGTGTAGTGGTAGATGAGCCTGAAACTGATGCCCCGGCTCCTCCTCCGATGCCTCCAGGTGGCGGTATGGGCGGTATGATGTAAAATAAATTATACAATTACAATCAAATTGAAAGAGGCTATTATTAAATAGCCTCTTTTTTTATTCATTATTTCTACTTATAAGAGATTTATTCATTCAAGCTAAATGAAATTAAATCATTTTTAACTAAACCATTAATCCCTTCTGAAACATTAATAATATTATTTATTTTATTTCTTTTAAGAATAGATGAAGCTACACTTGATCTATAACCTGAACGACAATAAACCAAATAATTTGAATTATCATTTAATAAACTGATTGATTCATTTAACTCGTATAGTGGGATATTAATTGCATTTTTTACATGTTTTTCATCATATTCATTTTTAGTTCTTACATCTAGATATTCATAGTTTTCGATACTATGTGCTTTACTTGCTTTTATGTTTTTTATCTTTAAAATTAAATCCTTAGAGATTGAATTATCAATATTAAAGTAACCTAAAATATTTTCAAAGCCTACCCTATTCAATCTTACAATGCTTTCATTCACATTTTTTTTATCACAAACTAATATTACAGACTTCTTAATACCAATTAAATTTGCTGCGGTGACAGCATATTTACCATCTAAAGGTATATTTAATGAGTTCTTGATATGATATTCTAAAAAATCTTTTGGATTACGTGTATCTAAAATTAAAAATCCAGAATCTAAGTAACTTTTAAGTTTTGTAGCAGAAATTTTTTTTAAACTTTTATTAATTATTTCAGAATTATTTTTATATCCATCTTTATTTAGATATGCTGAATCTTTAAAATATTCAGGAGCAGTTGGTAAATCTTTGGTAATAGAATCAACAAAATCATCTTTAGATTTAAATTTAAGAGCATAATTATTTTGTTTTTGGTCATATAAAGTTGAAAAAGTTTCTTGAGATAGATTTTTTCCACATTGAGTACCTGGACCATGAGCAGGATAAATTATCACATTATCATTTAATTTTAATATCTTATTATATAAGGAATCATATAGCATTGATGCTAAATCATTTAAAGATAGATTATTGTTTACAGCAAGATCAGGTCTACCTATATCTCCAACAAATAGAGTATCTCCAGTAAATAATGCTTTTTCTATATTTTTTTCATCATATAAGAGGTAACAGACAGATTCTAATGTATGACCAGGAGTATGTATTACTCTTATAGAAATATCACCCAACTTTATTATATCTTGATCATTTAAAGTTATAGATTTAAATGATGTATTAGAATTTGGTCCAAATACTATAGGAGCATTGTATTTATCTGAAAGCTCAAGATGACCCGATATAAAATCGGCATGAAAATGTGTTTCTAATACATATTTTAATTTAGATTTATTTTTTTTAATCAGATTATCATATTCTTCAATATCTTTTATTGGATCAATTATTATACATTCACCTCTTGATTCTATGTAATATGAAGCCTGAGAAAGGCAAGCTGTATATATCTGTTTAATTGTCATCTAGAATGTTTTTTTGAATATTCATCCCAAGACATATCTTTCCAATAGTCTTCTCCTATATATTTTAAAACTAAATTATAAAAATTTGGTTTATGATAACCAGGAAGTAAAGTAATAAGATTATAATTTTCATCTAGAAATACAGTCATGGGATACGATAAATTACCATTAGTTAAATAATACGCTAATTCATTAATTCCTTTTCTTCCTGACTTCACAAAATTATACGAATTATTATTGAATACTACTGAATTTTGATATTCAGCATCAAATTTAACGGGAATAAAATTATTATTAATATGGTCAATCACGTCTGGATTTGTAAAAGTATTTCTATCCATTACCTTACACCATCCACACCAATCTGTATATAAATCAATAATAATCTTTTTACCATTATTATTTATTTTGGTATTATTGTCTAGCTCAATCCACTCAACTTTTGACTGAGCATAGATTAGATTTGAAAAATTTAAATTTAAGAAAAGTATAAAAAATAAAAATCTCATGTATTCAAAGAGTATTAGTAGAGACCAAGCAATATTAATATTAAATAAGATGCTTTCAAACAAAAGTTTAATTATTCATTCTTACAGTGTAGCAATGGTAATGGAATACTATGCTTCAATTCTAAATGAAAATAAAGATATATTTTACATTACAGGCTTACTTCATGATGCTGATTACGAAAAATACCCTGAAATGCATCCAGATATTATTGTAGATCAATTAAATAAACTAGATGAAAAAGAAATTGCTTATGCTATCTCATGTCATTACTCACAATGGAACAAAAAATGTAAATCTAATTTAGATAAATACCTTCTAGCTTGTGATGAATTAACTGGTTTTATAGTTGCTTGTTCAAAAGTAAGACCTAATGGTATTTCTGACTTAGTTGCTAAATCAGTTAAAAAAAGTTTAAAAAAGAAATCTTTTGCTGCCTCTGTTGATAGAAATGAAATAAAATTAGGAATTGATCTTATTGGAATAGATTCTGATACTCATATAAATAATATTATAAATGTTCTCGAAAAGAATGCAGAAGCTCTCGAATTAAAAACCTAATTTTAATGAGACAGGGCAATGATCAGATCCAAAATATTCGTTATGAATCTCTGTTTCTTTCACATTATTTAAAAGATTAGTAGAGACTAAGAAATAATCTATTCTCCAGCCAACATTTCTTTCTCTAGATCTAAACCTGTAATTCCACCAAGAATATTTTATTTCATCAGGATTTGTTTCCCGGTAGATATCAATAAAATTATTATTTAAGAAATTATTAATACCATCTATTTCTATCTGTGTATAACCAGCCGATTTATTATAATTTGGTTTAGGTCTTGCTATATCTATTTCTTTGTGAGCAACATTAAGGTCTCCAGTTATAATAGTGGGTTTCTCCTTTTCTGAGTTCAAACAAAACTTTAAAAATTCCTCATCCCATTTTTTTCTATAATCCAGTCTTTTTAACTCTTGACCACTATTGGGAACATAGACATTAATAAGATTAAAATTTTCAAACTCAGCTTTTATGACTCTCCCTTCTTGATCATGTTCATCTATTCCTATATCATTTGATATTTTTAAAGGAGGGATTTTTGATATTATAGCAGTTCCAGAATATCCCTTCCTAGCTTTTGAAGAATTAATATATATATTATAACCGCTCATGACTTCAAGTGCTTTTAAAGCATCTTCATAGCCAGCTTTAGTCTCTTGAAGACATATAACATCAGGGTCAATTTCTTTTATGTCTCTTAAAAAGTCTTTTTTGATTATGGCTCTAACACCATTTACATTCCATGAAATTATATTATAATTCTTCATAAACTCTCTTTAATACTTTTCTATCAACAACATGTTCACCATCAAATAATTCATAATTAAATCTATAGTTTTTTTTAACAAACTTTTTTTTATATTCATTAATTAATTTTAAATCATAGTATTTATCTTTTTTACCCATTACATAAATATATTTTGAGTTTTTACAAGATTTAGGTGATAATTTAAAAAATTCACTAGGAATCCAACCAGCCCACATTATAATATTGTTTACTTCAAAATTGATTTTTTTAGTTAATCTACATAAAGTAGATACTCCTTGAGAAAACCCAAATAGATTAAACTTGCATTTTTTGATGTTTTTTTTATCTAATATATCATCTATCACTGAACTTAAATATGATAACTGAGATTTAAAATCTATATTTTTATCTTCTCTTGTGAGCCACGAAGCACCCACATTTTTGTAATCTTTATCAGTATAGAATTTTGATAAGCCCTGTGGAGCAATAATAAAATTTTCATTTTGATCAAGTATATCAAACCTCCTTATAAAAAATTTTGATAATTGACCATAACCGTGAAATATGATCCATATATTCTTTGTTTTGGGTGTTAGTTTATTTAGAGTAATATAGGATGCATAAGATTTAAAGATAACCTTATGAGATTTATACATTAGATTAATTTAATTTCCCTTCGTCTCTTAATTTTTTTCTAATTTTTGTGGCACTTATAGACTGAGTAGCATCATCAAAGACTTCTTCATCAAAAGCATAACCTACTCCCCTACCATATGTTATATTTACAATATTTGGGACTAACATAATTTCATAATCTACACCTCTTTTAAAATCATCCTTCAATAAACCATCTTCAATATTTTTACAAACAGAATCCCAATCAAAAGGGTTATCATCTTGACCATCACCCCCCGATGCTCCCTGAACATCTCTAACTTGAATTGCAACTTGTCCTGTTTTAGCAACACACCTTTTAAAAAGTGCTTGGTGACCATCATGCCAGGGCTGCCATCTCCCAAGCATTTGTACAGTAGGTTTTTTCCAATCAAACATCTTATATTTATTTAAATCTTAATACTATTGCATAATTACAATAAGATTTTTTATTAGTCAACTAAATTGGGAATTTATAATGAAAATTGAAGATTTTAAAAAACATTCACATGAGTTAGTAGATTGGATGTGTAAATATTTAGAAGAAATTGAAAAATACCCTGTAAAGTCAAAGGTTGAACCAGGAGAAATTTATGATTCACTTCCAAAGAAACCACCATCTGATGGAGAATCATTTGATAAAATATTCAAAGATTTTAACGAGAAGATAATGCCTGGAATAACACACTGGCAGAGTCCTAATTTTTATGCATTTTTTCCAGCAAATAACAGTTATCCCTCAATTTTAGCAGAAATGTTAACATCAACAATAGGTGCCCAGTGTATGATGTGGGAGACATCACCTTCTGCAACAGAACTTGAACAAAAAGTTGCAGAGTGGATTAGAGATGGCATAGGAATACCTTCTAATTGGAGTGGTGTAATTAATGATACAGCTTCTGTGGGGACTATATGTTCATTATTAACAGCAAGAGAAAATTACTCTGACTTTAAATCTAATAAAGTTGGTTTAAAACAAAATAATTTTAGAGTATACTGTTCTAATGAGACACATAGTAGTATAGAAAAGGCAGTTAAACTAATTGGCATTGGATCTGATAATCTAATTAAAATCGAATCAAATAAAGATTTATCAATGAATGTAAATAAACTTGAAAATCATTTAAAAAAGGATATAAAAAATAAATACATTCCCCTGGCTATAGTTTCTACTTACGGGACTACTGGAACAGTTGCATTTGATTCAATAAATGAGATTTCTATTATTGCAAATAAATATAAGATATGGCACCATGTGGATGCAGCTTATGCAGGAACAGTATTGTTTTTAGATGAATTTAAAAAAGATATTAAAAATATCAACTTAGCTGATTCATTTGTATTCAATCCTCACAAATGGATGCTTACTAATTTTGATTGTAGCTTGTACTATGTGAAAGATGAAAAGAAACTAATTAAAACATTAGAAATTCATCCAGAATACCTTAAGACTTCAAATAGAAATATTAATAATTATAAAGACTGGAGTATTCAATTGGGTAGAAGGTTTAGAGCATTAAAACTTTGGTTTGTGATTAGGACATATGGAATCAATGGAATTAAAAAATATTTGAGAAATCACATTGAATTAGCTAAATATCTTTATAGTAAAATTGTGAAAGAAAATGATTTTGAAATAACAACTAATCAGAATATTAACATGATAAATTTTAGATTAAATCCTATAAAAAAATCATTAAGTAACAATGAATTAAATGATTTAAATCGAAAGTTTATTAAAAAGTTAAATGATTCAGGTAAAATCTATCTTTCTCATACCATGGTAAGAGATATTTATTCTATTAGAATGCCAATTGGTAATTCATATATTACTAAAAAAAACGTTGACGATTCTTGGGAATTAATTAAGAATTTGTCACAAGATGTTATCTAAA